>Ga0182738_1000010_pt1:0-232500 | contig 440746 bp, 405 predicted proteins | sample eDN5th30CBELigMG_FD_128876 | JGI IMG/M metagenome (GOLD analysis project Ga0182738, IMG submission 128876) | Enriched Miracle-Growth compost microbial communities from Emeryville, California, USA - eDNA 5th pass 30_C BE-Lig MG (version 2)... ...
AAGAACACATTGTTTTCTTGATTTTCCTTCGATGTATTGCATACCTAAATCTAAAACATTTTATTTACGTGTATGCATTATAGTTATACACAGAGTGTGTATAGTTTTTAGACAGTTTGACGGCCAAGCATTTATGCAGGACTGGAATTAGAATGCCGTCTGCCCGAACCGTTGCCAAATTTATGATTTGAAGTTCATTGTTGTTACTATCGCTCAATAAAGTTGTTTCTGCCCGGAACCGCTGCTGAAAGATGCACCACTGCTCATTGTAGCATTTCAGCCAGGCTTGCATAAATGCGAATGTTGTGCGGTCGGCCTTTTTGTTAAACAAATAGGATACAGAAAATTAAATAAATTCTTGCCCAGCCCTATTTTTTTGGTCAAGCTTCCATTCTCTACGTTTTGTACTTTAAGAAAACTCACGGCTGGAATCACAGGTTCACCTTTCTTTTTTTTATTCGCAAATGAATTGCTTTGATAGCTGCTTCTAATTGTTCATCTTTCCCATGTTGAATTCCTAATATCGTTTGGTTAACTGTCATATCAGGGATAATTCCTGTTCTTTGCGTCAAACTACCATCAGGGTAATAAATGCCGATTCCGGTTATTTGAGTTTTGTAATTACCCGGCAATATAATTTGAGAAACATCACCATCAGTTCCTGCCGTTTGTGAGCCGATTGTTATTGCATGAGGTATCGTTTTTAACGCCATTACAGTAAATTCTCCCTGGCTAATAGTTTGTTCATTAATTAAAATTACCACTAAACCTTTATAAGGTTGTTGGTTGACACGACCACATTTTAAAAGCTTGCCGTTTTTAAAAGTACCGGGAAAGTCCAAATCAGGTATAGTCGTTTTAGCAAATGGGTAGATACTATCGTTAAAGATATTGGTGATTTTGTATAATGTCCAGTTTGGATAGGCACGGGCATCAAAAATAATCGCCTTCTTGCCTAAAATTTTTTTCAAAAAAAATTCTGTACGTTCTTCCGTTAATAGACCCAAATTAATATAAGCAATATCTCCATTTAAAATTTTAACTGTATCCTTTTTAGCAGATGTATGATTGAAAAAATTGAAATAATATAATTTTATTGTTCTCTCACGTTCGCCGTGGCTGGTTTTTTCGGTTATCAGCAAACTATCCGAATTTCCGCGGAATAAAGTATTCTGCATACTCCACAGCCTAAATGCTCCATTTGATGCACCAATAAATTTTGAGTATTGCTCAATCAAGGATTCGATTTTTACGTCGTTTATCCTCGTAAAAACATTTCCAATAGATATTTTATTACGCCGACAAAGTTCTTCGTCGTAGTAACCTGTAACAACAGCATTGCCATCAATAATTTTAAACTTGAAGGGCGCATATTTATAGCCGAAATATTGGTTCGTATATAATGACATAAAACCCGCATGACTATCATTCAGACTTGCAGTCATGGTAGCGATGGCCATGTTGTAACTAATTGTGTCCCGGGCATTAGTAAATATAGGTATCATGTCAGCCAATACATTGTCCCAGGGTCTTCCAACAAGATGCTTATAAGGGTAAAAATATTCCACCATGTTCCAGTATCTGGCCAGAGTTAAAAGCCGGAAGGGCAAAGATGGATAGATAGAGTCTTTATATACTTTTTCGTTGGTAAATACGGCACTGCCAACATCACTATCTTGTTGAACATAGAAATTTCCTTGCCGTAGAGGATTGTTTTTCCACTGGCGTAATATTTCTTTCGCATTTGAGGAAAATATACCGGTATCATCGATCCAACCAAAATTTTCACTTGGTTGAATTGCTTTGTTGATAGAAAGATTGCAACTATTACAATCTTTATTTATCCCCAAACTTTTAAACCAGTCATCATAAAAATTTTTAATTTTTTCATCCGAATTTAAAGAATTAAGTATTGTCAGGCGCGATACGAAAACAGAATCCCAATCTTCTTCCCCACTTGCTATCTTTTCATTATAATATTTTATAAATCCCCAAACTTTACAAAACATTTTTATTTTTTCTGTCCAGGACAACTTAACAATTGCATTGATGTTAGATTTACGCTTTGACACTTTAGCAAAATTTTCCAAAAGGTCATTTTTGGGGAAACCAGCCATACTTAATGTCGCCTTGAATGTTGATGAGAAGTCAAGCACTTTTTCATTTTTAACGCTGTATGTTTTACCCAAATTCCCCGTGCCTGCCATTTCGTAATCATTCCTACTATAATTTCTTTGCTCGCCAAAATGTGTACTGTAATATTTCTCTTGACCGTAGGAAAGTAACAGTAATAAAACTACAGGAAGGAGAATGTTGAGCTTCATACTGGTTCAATATGTTTATATAAAATAGTGCTTTTGGGCTGTCGCACAACGTTTTACGGCTTGCAGCAGGTGGGGAAATAGAATTCCTTTCTGTCCGAACCGTTACCAAATTTATAATAAAAAGTTCATTGTTTATTCTATCGCTCAATAGAGTTTTTTCAGCCCGGAACTACTGCTCAATATTGTTGCAAAAGCTCATTGTTATTCCTTCAGCCCCACTTGCTGCAAACCGATGTAAGCTGCCGTTTATTGCCGCTGTAGAGCCTGCAATTTCTTAATTGTCTCAATGAACTCCTTTATGTTAAGTGCCATTTATTACCGTGACGCAACAGACTTGAAAGCTCTTATATTGGTATTGGGTTATTATTTTTTTGTCTATTCAGAAAATGTTCTTTGGTAATAACGGGTAGATAGAAAATGGTAATGACTGATGAAATTATAAAGAAGTCAATGGTGTTACTCCAGATATACGAATTTTCGTAAAAAAAATACGTTGCTATTAAAGTAATTATAGCAAAGAGAAAACTTATTCTTGAAAACCAGATAGCTGATTTTATATCAAGAAGCTTAAAACCTTGTCCGATAGTTAAGCACAATGAAGAAGTAAGTGTTAGAAAACCAATTTGAGGTCCAATCAAAGAAAAAAATAGCCTGGTAGGATTGTTGCCAAATGAACCTTCTTGCCACAACCGTATTGTAGATTCATAGGAAATAAATAGACCTAAAAGTCCATAGGCGATGGTTAAAAGTTTTTTGTAATGATATGTTTTTAATGACATTGTTTTAAATTAATGAATTCTTGTAATTAGTCTTTCAAAGTACTGAATGGAAGGCTGTGTGTCAAATGGCAGCTTACTCAAATATAGACGAAACTTCCATCTCACTCAAATAATTTAAAAATAAATCTTGTGCCTTGGTTATAAGCGTATTACATCATTTTTGCGCAATACGTATATAAAATTGATTTATGCGTATATACACCTTGCTATTTTTATAATTACCTGAAAAAGTGCTTTTGAGGGTTAACCTCCAAATGTAATCGTAAAGTTCTTTTGCTGTTGGGCGTAATATGTCAATTAATAGTTACGGTTCGACAAAAATATTGAGCGCATAAGCAGTCCATTAATTCAGGGGATCATATACTCTTTCAATAGAAACTTCACCAAAATTCCATTCCCGCTCAATCGTATCTGTAGTGATAAGCTGGCCGCCGAAGTTTACGCTCTTTATTTCGGTGTCGAAAGCGATATTACCTTTCTTAAGCCTTACTTTTTTCCCCTTTCCAAAAAGCATTTGATTATAATCATCCAACCAATTGTTTTTTCCGAGTCGCCATTGTTCGATGCGATTCAGAAACAGATCGCGCAGTTCAACACTTAATTTCAAAACATCAAATTTTTTTCCTTTATTTAAAGTCAGTGAGGCAGCTTTTAAATCGGGAGGAAAATTTGTTTGATTAATGTTTACACCCATTCCTGTAACCGCCCACTGCCATAAAGTACCATGAATGACATTTTCGATCAGGATGCCGGCTGCCTTCCTGTCACCAATAAAAATGTCATTGGGCCATTTAACAAAAACTTTATCATCGCAATAGTTCATCAGCAATTCTGCTACGCTTAAAGCCGCTGCAACGGAAATTTGAAATTGACTTGACAAAAAAGCCCATCGCATCTCTGTAACAACAGATAAAATAATATTTTCTCCGGGTGCTGATCGCCATACCTTTTGTTGCCTGCCTTTTCCCTCAAATTGGTCTATCGCAAACACTGCCAAACCATGCCTTGCCTCTCCTTTGGAAATAAGTGCCATGGCATAGTTGTTGGTACTGGCCGTTGCATCAAGAATAATTATTTTTTCGGCTGAAACGGGCATTCTAAAAGGTTTGATAAAAGAAATAGTATTTTTGATAAAATACTTGCAAATTTCGGTTTTAAGCAGTGTAATTGCTCAATTAAAATCTATTTTTGCGAATTGTGAAATAAGTGAAAATGCGGAACAAAAAAACAACCATTTGAACAATTTAAATTTATTAGAAACCCGGAAAAAACCAACCCATAGCCGGTTAACCAGAAATAGTAAGTTATTTAAAACGATCATTCATGCCATCCAGGAAAAAAAAGGCGAACACATTGTAAGCCTCGACCTGAAAAAAATACCCGAAGCTGTAACCGACTTTTTTATCATTTGCGAAGCAGGCAATTCAATTCAATTAAAATCAATCGCCGATTTTGTAGAAGAAGAAGTGAAAAAGAAATGTGGTGAATCGCCTTTCAAACAAGTAGGCAGGCAGGGCGAACAGTGGATCTTAATAGATTATGTAAATGTGGTGGTGCATATAATGCTTCCCGAACCGCGCAAATTTTATAAACTCGAAGAAATGTGGAGTGATGCCGCAATAGCGGAATATTAAAACGCATTTTTAGCATACAAAATAAAACAAAACCCAAATTCATTGACCCGGGCCGAACCAAGGCCAATAAAATTTTGCAAAAGCAAAAATGACAACAGAAGATAATAAAAAAAGATATAACAGAAGGCCTGCTCCGAAAGGCCCTTCAGAAAATGGCCGGGGAGAAGATCCGCGAAAAAAACCAAAACTCAGTATTTATTGGGTGTATGGGATCCTGTTTGTATTGATCATCGGTTATAATGTATTCAGCCGTGGTGGTACAAATGGAATTGAGATCGATAATACCGAATTTTTCCAAATGCTGCGGCAAAACGATGTTCAAAGAATTAAGATCGTTGGAAATAAAAAACAGGTAAAAGTAACCATCAAACCAGAAGCACTGAAAGCAGATTCAGCGGGTTTCTATCGCCAGTTGCTCGGTAAAGATTATGAAATAGCATTGAAGACCAACGATGCGCCCCAGGCTTATTTTTCTATCGTAAAAGATGAAGTATTTGCCAACCATCTTTACGAATTCTACAAAGACAATCCACAGGTAGATAAAGTGCCGGAAAAGGCAGGTGACGAAGGTGAACTTTTTGGCCAGATCATCAGTACCTTATTTCCTATCCTGCTTATTGCGCTTGTATTTATTATGATGATGCGCAAGGTAGGTGGCGGCGGTGGTGCCGGTGGGCCGGGCGGCATTTTTAACATCGGTAAAAGTAAAGCTACCTTATTTGAAAAAGGAACTAAAGTAAATATCAACTTCGGCGATGTAGCAGGCCTTGATGAAGCTAAAGTGGAAGTGATGGAAATCGTTGATTTCCTGAAAAATCCTAAAAAATATACTTCGCTCGGAGGTAAAATTCCAAAAGGTGCGCTCCTGGTAGGCCCTCCCGGCACGGGTAAAACTTTATTGGCCAAAGCAATGGCCGGCGAAGCGCAGGTGCCTTTCTTCAGCCTGAGCGGCAGTGATTTTGTTGAAATGTTTGTAGGCGTAGGTGCAAGCCGTGTGCGCGACCTGTTTAAACAAGCGCGTGAAAAAGCACCTTGCATCATTTTTATTGATGAGATAGATGCCATCGGCCGTGCACGCGGAAAAAATATGATGATGAGCAACGATGAGCGTGAAAATACGCTTAACCAATTGCTGGTGGAGATGGACGGATTTGGTACTGATATAGGTATTATAATTCTTGCGGCCACCAACAGGCCTGATGTGCTTGATAGCGCTTTATTGCGCCCCGGCAGGTTCGACAGGCAGATATCTATTGATCGTCCGGACCTTGTAGGACGTGAAGCGATCTTCAAAGTGCATTTAAAGCCGATAAAAGTGAGCCAGACATTGGATACTCACAAACTGGCAGAACAAACTCCCGGATTTGCAGGCGCAGATATCGCAAACGTTTGTAACGAAGCGGCGCTTATCGCTGCACGTAAAGGAAAGGATGCGGTAGATATGGAAGATTTTCAGGATGCGATAGATCGCGTGATCGGTGGGCTGGAAAAGAAAAATAAGATCATTCTTCCTGAAGAAAAAGAGATCATCGCTTACCACGAAGCAGGCCACGCTATCTGCGGATGGTTTCTCGAACATGCATACCCGTTATTGAAAGTGACTATTGTGCCACGCGGTACGGCCGCGCTTGGCTATGCGCAATACACACCTAAAGAGCAATATTTATACAATACAGATCAGTTGCTTGATCAGATATGCATGACACTCGGCGGCCGCGCTGCGGAGTCTATATTCTTTGGAAAAATAAGCACCGGCGCCAGCAACGATTTGCAACAGGTTACCAAAATGGCCTATAGCATGATAACCGTTTACGGAATGAATGATAAAATAGGTAACGTAAGCTATTATGATCCTCAACAGGAAAATAATTTTGTAAAACCGTTCAGTGAAGAGACCGGTAAACTTATAGATGAAGAGGTGCGCAAACTGATAGACCATGCTTTTGAAAGAACCAAGGCATTGCTTACTGAAAAGAAGCAGGAAGTAGATACCATTGCACAGGAACTTTTAAAGCGCGAGGTTTTATTCCAGAGCGATGTAGAAGCCTTAATTGGTAAGCGCCCTTATGAAGATAAAAAAGCGCTTGACTTTATTGACAATCCAAAAGAAGGCGTGGTAAACAATCCAATTCCCGGCACCATGGATGTAAATAAGATTGAAGAATGAAAGTTTCTGAATCAAAAGAAGTCATTTTAAAAAAAATAAGAGAGGCACTGAGTAATCCGGTGCCTTTACCTTTTCCAAAAAACGAAGGGAAAAAACAATTATTCGGCACACCACCTGCCGAACTGGATATATTATTCGCAGAAGAATTTACAAAATTGCTTGGCAAATTTGCCTTTTGTGTAAACGAACAGGATGCTAAACAGCAGTTGCAATTATTAATCAAAGAAAAAGGGTGGCAACATTTTTTTTGCGATCCTTCGCTCGAAAAATTTTTGGAAGGTGCTGAACTTACTTCCGTGGAAAATTCTGATGCATCTGTTACATCCTGCCATTTTCTGGTGGCCCGAACAGGTGCGATTGTATTAAGCAGTGCGCTTCATCAGGGCCGTACCGGAAGTGTTTACAGCCCGGTTCATATTTGCATTGCTTATGCACACCAGCTTGTTTTTGATACTAAGGATGCAATAGACGGATTAAAAGAAATCTATGGCACCAATCTGCCTTCTTCTGTTAGTTTTGCTGCCGGCCCAAGCCGTACTGCCGATATAGAAAAAACGCTGGTGGTAGGCATTCACGGGCCGCGTGAGGTTTATGTTTTTTTGATTGACCAATAGCCAGAAAATAACTGATATCGCAAATCTTCCTTAAAGCGATTTTTTAATTTTGTTATTGAAATAAGTTGTGTTACATCAAAATTATTCATTCAATAACCTTCCATGTCATTCGACGATTTGCAAAAATGGATTCAGGCTTTCCCTTTATTGAAAGATATTACAGAATTAAAACCTGTAACCTGGATTAACCCGGCAAAAAAGGCGATGAAGGATATTGATTCGCTGCCTGTGCATCTGAAAGACATGGAAGCGGCAGCAGCATTGTGGCAAAGATTTGCTCCTTATTTATCAAAAGTATTTCCGGAAACAAGATCGACAAATGGCATCATTGAATCTGCACTCACGGAAATTCCCAACATGAAATTTGCTTTAAATAGCGAACCTGTAAAAATTAAAGGCAGGTTATTTCTAAAACGCGATGATGAATTGCCTGTTGCAGGGTCTATCAAAGCACGCGGTGGTATTTACGAAGTGCTGCATTATGCAGAAGAACTTGCCATAAGCCACGGTCTTATCCGGAAAGATGATAGCTATGAGAAGTTTGCAGAACCTGAGGTTAAAAATTTTTTTAGCCAATATCTTATTGGTGTGGGTTCTACAGGCAATCTTGGATTGAGTATCGGTATTATCAGCGCTAAAATGGGTTTCAAAGTGAAAGTGTATATGTCGTCTGATGCCAAACAATGGAAAAAAGATCTGCTCAGAAAAAAAGGAGCAGAAGTGATTGAGATCAAAGGTGATTTTGGAGCAGCTATTGAAAAAGGAAGATACAATACCATAGCTGATCCAAAAGGATATTTCGCAGATGATGAAAATTCAAAACATCTTTTTCTTGGATACAGCGTAGCTGCAATGCGTGTGAAACAGCAAATCGAAATGCTGGACATCAGGGTTGATGAAAAGCATCCTTTGTTTGTGTATTCACCCTGTGGCGTAGGAGGCTCGCCCGGTGGCGTGGCATTCGGACTTAAACAAATGTTTGGAGATCATGTTCATTGTTTTTTTGTGGAGCCTACACATTCGCCGGCTGTGCTTATCGGGCTGCTCACCAGGAAAATGAATAAAGTATGTGTGCAGGATTTTCAAATCGACAACCATACAGAAGCCGATGGCCTGGCAGTAGGAAGGCCTTCAGCCTTTGCGTCTTCCATCAGCGACAAGTTAATAAGTGGTATTTACACTTTAAACGATGACACATTATTTGTGCTGCTCTATCATCTTTATCAAACAGAAAATATCTTTATTGAACCAAGCGCCGCCTCAGCTTTGGCAGGTCCACAAACAATAAAATCTTCCGGTTATATTGACTCTTTACAGATCGACCCGCAAAATATTACGCACCTTTGCTGGGCTACGGGAGGATCGTTCGTGCCGCAGGAGGAAAGAGAAATCTATTTTCAAAGAGGAAAAAGATTAGTAGATCATAATTTGAAGCTAACCTAATAAAACTCGCTAAAATCTGCGGTGAAAAATCAATAAAATCGTTTTAGAAAATCATCAAAAAAGTGCTTTTGACGGAGACAGATATTCGACCCGCTTCGGGGTCGGTTGCCTATCTATCGCAATGCTATAAACATGTCATCCGCTTTGCGGATTAAGCAGATCCAATGGCGCGAGTGTTCCGATAGGATCACTCGTGTCTATAAAACTCTCCCGGATTGTATCCGGGAATTTTAAAAAAAGCCAATTAAAGTGCTTTTGAAGCCGTAATTAAATGATCTGCAAAGCAGATCAAATGTTTATAGAAATAAAAACGGAATGAGCAGCGACCCTGAAGGGGTCGAATAAAATGAAAATTGCATTTACCCTTCCACGGCAATTAGTGCCGGCACATAAATAAAAAGTTAAAGATTTCTTTTAAAACTTCTATCTTTAATATCTGCTTTTTCCAAAACCAAATTATAATCCTGAATGAAAAAATTGTACACGATCAGTTTGTTGATCTTTGGCTTCTTTTTTAGCCAATTTGCATCAGCGCAAAATCTTACCAATGAAAATGCTTTGAAATTGGTAAACAAAAATCTTGATAAAATAAGTCTGCTGCCAGAGGATGTTTTTAACTCAAAAGTTACTAATGCATATACAGACAATGTTTCCAAATTACAACTCGTATATCTTCAGCAAACCTACCAGGGCATAGATGTATATAATACGCTGCAGGTAATCGCTTTTAAGAATGGCAATACAGTAAGTGTAACCGGAGGCAGAATTTATGGTATTGAAGACCGTGTAACTTCCCAAAAAATTTTGCCTGCTATTGCGGCCAAATCGGCCGTAAATATTGCTGCTTCTGCAGTGCTTCCTTCTTCTGTGGTTATCCAGGCCAGCCCGCTTACTACCTTGCGTGAAATGCCGGCTGAACATAAAATTCAATATCAACCAAACGCGCTTTCCCGCGAACCCATTACAGCACAAATGCTCTGGGTACCTCAGGCAGATAGTAAAGTGCATCTTGCCTGGCAGGTGTCTATTGCTCCAGAAAATACGCCCGACCATTTTATGATACTCGTGGACGCAAATTCAGGAATCGTTCTTGGAAAAGATAACCTCACAACTTCCTGTGAATGGGACAAACCTAAAAAAGAGCCTGTGCTTTGGCCTGAAAACGAATTTCAATTAAAAGAAACTGCTTCCTCTTTTATCAAAGGCCCTACTGCCGTGAACAGTGCACAATACAAAGTAATTCCTTTTCCTGCCGAAAGTGTGAATCATCCCGGTGGAGCTCTGACAGTAGTAACAAACCCGTGGCTTATGGCCGGTGCCGGTAATAATGCGACAACGCTCAACTGGCACAACGATGGCTCTGCTGAGTATGATTATACAAGAGGTAATAATGTGTGGGCAGGTGATGACCCGACCGGATTGAACAGTCCGCGGACATCAGCTTTTAGCACCACCCCCTTGCCCGACCTCACCTTTAATTTTCCTTACAATCCTTCGCAGGCACCGGATTCGCCCAACAATAAAAAATTAGCGATTACCAACCTCTTTTACTGGAACAATATCATGCATGATGTGAGTTATCAATATGGTTTTGATGAGGTGTCCGGAAACTTTCAAAATTCTAATCTCAGCCGCGGAGGCGCAGGGAACGACTATGTCATCGCTGATGCGCAGGATGGGGGCGGAAGAAATAACGCCAACTTTTCTACAAAACCAGATGGGAGCAGCCCACGCATGCAAATGTATTTGTGGGATGGAAATATATATACTAAAATTTTCCTGAATGCGCCATATAATACATTTCTGACATCAATAGAAGGCGACCTCAGTTTGAATAATCGCCTTAAAGATAAAGGCACAATTACCGCTCAAATAGTGCTTTATAATGATGATGCGGGCGGTACCACGCACAATGCCTGTGTACCCGCCGCCAATGCTGCAGCACTGGTGGGCAAAATTGCACTTATAGATAAAAGTGCAGGTTGCTCTTACACTACTCAGGTAAAAAATGCACAAAATGCAGGAGCTGTGGCTGTTTTTATTATAAGTGATGGTGGTACGATCACCACCATGCAAGGAAGCGATAACAGTATCACAATACCGGCGTTTATGATCTTTAAATCAAATGGCACCACGATCAAAAATTATATTGCTTCCAATACGCTTACTGCTACATTAAAATCGGAACTTGATCTGGACGGAGATCTGGATAATGGAATTGTAGCCCATGAATACACACACGGAATTTCAACCAGGCTTACCGGAGGCCCTTCAAATGTATTATGCCTGCAAAACAAAGAACAGATGGGCGAAGGCTGGAGTGATTATTTCGCACTGATGATGACCACAGACTGGCAAACCGCAACCACCGCCGATGGAACAAAGCGCAGACCATTAGGCACTTATATTTTTAAAGAAGATCCTACCTCCGGATCAGGCATCAGAAATTATCCGTATTCCACCGATATGACGATCAATCCGCTTACCTATGGCGATCTGCAATCCATCGCTAATAGTGAGCCTCATGATATTGGTGAAGTTTGGGCTGCTGTTCTTTGGGATATGACATGGAACATCATACAAATGGATGGCATCAATAAAAATATTTACAATGCCGACGGAGCGGGCGGCAATTCAGCCGCATTGAAACTGGTGACCCTGGGTATGAAACTGCAACCCTGCTCTCCCGGATTTCTCGATGGCAGAGATGCAATTCTTAAAGCAGACGAATTATTGTTTGATGGTAAATACAGATGCGCTATCTGGAGTGCTTTTTCAAGACGTGGTATGGGATTGAACGCCCGCCAGGGAAGTTCTGACAATTCAACCGACCAGACAGAAGATTTCTCTTTGCCTACAGGCGCTATCATTCGAAAAACTGTAGATCAGGCAGAATCGCCACAAAATGGAAAACTGAATTATACATTTACTGTGAAAGCACAGTGCCAGCCTGTTTCAAATTTTAAGATTGTAGATACGCTACCTTCAAACGTAACCTATGTAAGCGGAGGTACTTATAATGCTGCAAACAGAACGGTTACTTTTAATATACCTAATCTGGCACCTATGGAGGTGGCCACATTTACGATGTCGGTAAAAGTAGCTACGGGCACTTTCTTTGCATCAAGCACTGTGTTCTCCGAATCGTTTGCAAACACTGGTGTGCCGCCTACATTTACCGCCACAAGCAACACTTCTGCCAACTGGAACACAAATAGCAGTACCTACAATTTAGCCGCTAATTCAATAAGGTCGGGCAGTTCGTCTGTTGAGTCGGAGCAGATTTTAAAAGTGGCTTCGCCTATCATGGTAACCGGCCACATGCAGCTCAGATTTTTCCAACGCCTGGTTTTGGATCAGGGGAAAGATGGGGGTGTGGTAGAGCTTTCATTAAACGGACTTGATTGGTTTGATGCTAGTCCTTATATCGTTAAGAATGGTTACAATGGAACAATCAATGCCAAATCAAAGCTTGATGGAAAAGCTGCCTACACAGGAAGAACAAATACTTTTGATGAAACGATTGTAAACCTTTCTGCTTTTCAAAACCAATCCGTGTATTTCCGGTTCAGGTATGTAACTGATGAATCAGTAAGCAGCCTGGGCTGGTATATTGATGATATCACCGTAACAAAAGAAGCCGCCGTTTATAACATCGCCAGGATATTTGATAATTCAAATACTGTAAGGTCACTTTCTGATACCATTACAGCCATTACTTCGGTAGTGCCTGTAACATGGAGTTCGTTTACAGCGCAAAAGGATGGAAGTACCGCTTTATTAAAATGGTCAACTGCACAGGAATTCAATTCGGATCATTTTGTGATTGAACGAAGCACAGACGGCGCTCATTTTACCGGAATCGCAAAAGTAGACGCAGCGGGCACATCATCTAACACCACAAATTACAGTTATGCCGACAGGTCGCCGGCCTTTGGAAACATTTACTACAGAATAAGGCAGGTGGATAAGGATGGGCAAATGCAGTTTTCCGAAATAAAGCTGCTTTCCTTCAATGATTTCAGTGCAAAATCGATCAGCCTTACACCAAATCCGGCACGTGTAGATGTGGACCTCGTAGCGCCGGGAAATAAAAGTGTATTAAATGTTCAAATATTTGATGCCACAGGAAGAATTGTGAAATCACTCGAGATGAGAAGTGAAAAGATCACCATCAATGTTGATCAATTATCTGCGGGAGTATATTATGTAAGAATAAAGGGCCACGACGTGGATGTGATGAAGAAGTTGGTGAAAGAAAAATAAACATCAATTGTCTTAATTTAAAAAGAGCGGATCATTATCCGCTCTTTTTATTTCATAAAAAAAGCCATTACCTAAGTAATGGCCTTTCAATTTTTCATTGTTTCAATTATCCAAGGGCAACTCTTTTGAAAGCAGTAACTTTCAGTTCAGCATCCTGGCTTTTCAGGAAATCACCTACTGATTGGTTACCATCTTTTACAAATGGTTGAGCCATCAAAGTGTTTTCTTTAAAGAATTTATTGATCTTACCATTTGCGATCTTTTCGGCCATCTCAGCGGGTTTGCCTTCAGCTTTTACCTGCTCAATAGCAATATTTCTTTCGCGTTCAACTAATTCCTCTGATACCGATTGCGGGTCAATAGCAATGGGATTCATAGCCGCAATTTGCATAGCGACATCTTTTCCAGCTTCTTCATTCGCTTTGTTTAAGCCAACCAACACGCCCATTCTGTATGCGCCATGAATATAAGAAGCTACATAAGGAGCATCCAGTTTTTCAAATTTTGAAACGCTGATCTTCTCCCCGATTTTCGCTACCTGCTCATCAAGTTTATCCTTTACGGTTTCGCTGCCAATTTTTACTTCAAGTAACTGATCAAGGCTGTCAACTTTATTAGCAAGCGCTGCATCCATAATGGATTGAGCGAATGCTACATATTCAGCGTTTTTGCTTACGAAATCAGTTTCGCAACTTACGTTGATGATATAACCTGTTGTATTGTCTTCAGTAGTTTTAGCGATCACAACACCCTCCTTCGCTTCACGGTCGCCACGAAGCGCTGCTACCTTTTGTCCTTTTTTTCTAAGGTAATCGATTGCTGCTTCAAAATCACCATTTGATTCTACCAGCGCTTTACGGCAATCCATCATTCCTGCTCCTGTTTGCTGGCGCAGCTTATTAATATCTGCTGCTGTAATTGTAACTGTACTCATGTATAATGTATTAAAAAAGAATCTGCCCACGGTGTGCAGGCAAATCCTTTATAGTTTAAAAAAATTATTTCTTGCCTGCAGACTGACGTGAACCTGGTCCGGATACACGGCGCCTTTGTCCACCACCTGCTGCTCCACCTTTACCTCTACTTCCGCCTCTTCCCTGGCGGGCGCTTCCGCCTTCATCACCGCCTTCGTCAAAGCGAACTTCCTGGTTTACGTTTTCTTCAACTTCTTCTGCCTCTTCTTCTTTCTGAGCTTGTCTTTCGGCAAGGCCTTCAGCGATAGCGTTGGTGATATAATTTGTAATGATGGCGATTGATTTTGTTGCATCATCATTAGAAGGTATAGAAAACTCCACTTTGTTTGGATCGCAGTTCGTATCTACCATTCCAAAGGTGGTGATATTGAGTCTTTTTGCTTCAGATAGTGCGATATGTTCGTGGCCGATATCCACCAGGAACAAGGCTGCAGGTACACGGCTGATCTGTGCGATACCACCTAATACCTTTTCCATTTTTTCTTTATCGCGGGTAAGCGTAAGCCTTTCTTTTTTTGTAATGCTGTCGAGTGTACCGTCATTAAGCATTTTTTCAATGTTCTGCATTTTCTTTACGCTCTTGCGTACCGTGTTGAAGTTTGTAAGCATACCACCTAACCAGCGTTCGGTTACAAAAGGCATATTTACGCGGCGTGCAGCTTCGGTTACTATTTCTTTAGCTTGCTTTTTGGTAGCCACAAACATGATCTTCTTACCGCTGCGTGCAATTGATTTCATGGCGGCTGCGGCTTCCTCAAGGCCTTCAACGGTTTTGTTAAGGTCGATTATGTGGATGCCTTTCTTTTCAGCAAAGATGTAAGGAAGCATTTTTGGATTCCACTTCTTTTTTAAGTGGCCAAAATGAACACCTGCTTCAAGTAGTTGCTGTTGTAATGAAGTGTTATTTTCCATTTATTATTTTTTGATCTTCTTTTATCAAGAAGCGATTTTATACAGTTTAATTTGAAATAAGGGATCCAATTATCTCTTAGAGAACTGGAAGCTCTTCCTTGCTTTTTTCTGACCTGGTTTTTTACGTTCAACAGAGCGTGGGTTTCTTGTAAGCAATCCTGCTTCTTTGAGCATCGGCCTGTATTCAGGATTTACTTCTAATAAAGCACGGGCGATTCCAAGCTTTACAGCCTCTGCCTGTCCTTTTACACCACCACCTGTGGCATTTACAGTAATATCAAATTTATCAGCAGAATCAACTGTTTTCAGTGGTAATTCCACCTGATTTTGCAGATACATCAACGGAAAGTAAGTCTTATAATCCTTACCATTCACGGTGATGGAGCCGTTGCCTCGGGAAATGAATACCCTGGTAACTGCTTCTTTTCTGCGTCCGGTTGCGTTTTTTTGTTTTTCCATTTTTTATAGTGCTACTAAGGCATGGCGCCCTGGTATTATTTAAAAGTTAAGGGTTTAGGGTTTTGAGCTGTATGAGGATGTTCGTTGCCTGCATATACAAACAGCTTTTTATACATTTTGCGGCCTAGCCTGTTCTTGGGAAGCATGCCTTTTATGGCCCTTTCCACTATTTGTTCTGGCCTTTTTGCCTGAAGGTCGGCAGCAATGGTTTCTTTTTTACCGCCCGGATAACCGCTGAAATTAATGTAGGTTTTTTCATCCATTTTGTTTCCGGTGAACTTAACTTTCTCAGCGTTGATCACAACGACAAAGTCTCCGCAATCAACGTGGGGAGTGTAATAGGCTTTGTTCTTTCCACGAAGAACAGACGCGATTCTCGCGCACATGCGGCCTACGGTTTGATTAGTACCGTCAACAACGTACCAGTTACGCTCAACGGTAGCCTCGTTTGCATGTTTTGTGGTGAAATGTAGTTTACTCATTTTATTTAATTGTGGCATTTCTGCCGTTTTTAATATGCCGCTATCCCGGCATTTTTTTAAAGGAGTGCGAAGGTAAGCCAGATCAAAATAGAAAGTGCAGAAAATATGGCTTTTTTTCAACGTGTGTTCATAACTCATTGATTATCTATAAAAATTTTATCACAAAATTTTTATAGCTGCCGTCAAACGGCCTTTTTTACCGAAAAATTAAAATGGAATTTAAAACCTGTAGATCGGATATAATTCAAACCCTTGCAGCGAATCAGTCGTCTGCTGCCAGTTTTCTGTAAATCCAAGCATAAAACCGCCGCCACCTGCACCGCATAATTTCAAAAAATAATCACCATGATCAAGGCCTTTCCGGAAGGATTCCTGAAGGGTTTCGGGAATGAAATATTTCATTTCTTCCATTTGAAATTGGCTGATGTTTCCCAATTGTTTGTAAAGTTCTTCAGGATTGTTTTTTAAAAAACTTTCAATCGCTTTGTCATTACCGGACACCAATTGATCGTGCATCCGTTGCTTAAAATTCTGCTGCTCATACAGTTCATGAAACCTCGACATCAGCCCCGATGTACTGCGTGCAATATTTGTGTTCAGCAAAAAGATTACATTCTTTCCTTCTTCCTGTTTTTCAGGAAGGGATGTGGTTACAATATCATGAGCACTTTTATAGAGAATAGGTTCATTAAGTATGATACTTAACGGATCGAGGCCGGAGCTCACACCATGAAAAAAAGATTCCAACCTTCCCAGCGTATTTTTAAGTTGCCCGATCTTTTTTATAGTAAGAACTTTCAGATCATCTTTTAACTCTTTTGTTCTTTTAAGATATCTTAAGAAGATAGCCACCACCAGGGCGCCGGAGCTTCCAAGACCATATCCCTGCGGAATGGTACTTTGGAAAAAAAGCCCATTAGCTATTTCCTGTTCAAAACGTTTTACTTCCAGCACAAAATGCTCGTCCATGTGGCTGGCCACAAAGGCGGAAAATTTTTTCAGATATTCATTAGATTGAATTGCATAGGCTTTGTTTTGTGCGCTATCATAAAAGTTGAGATGGCCCGAATAGCGGTCGCACGGAATTACAAGCGCCATGCTGTTGTGCATTAGCGTGTATTCACCAAACAATAATATTTTAGAATTAAAACTCTCCATTCATCAAGCGGTTACTTTTTGGGGACCGCCTCCCGCGTGGTCATAAATTACATTTATAACGCTGTTGCTTAGTTCTTTATGTATAAAATCCGTTACGAGCTCAGCATCCTGCTTTCTATAAAGCAAATGAATGTTTGGCCCGGCGTCAAGGGTAAAACAAATAAATGTGCCAGATTCTTTTCTGAAATCAATTATCTTATCAATAAGTTGAAGCGTTCCGGGTTTCATGAGGATAAAATAATCTTCAGAGGTCATCATCATGGCGTGCAAAGCTAATGCCTCCTTTTCAATAATCGAAATAAAACGTTGTTTGTCCCCGGATTGTAATACGTTTAACAACTGATCGCAATGCGCTGACGCCTGTTTAAAACGCGCTTGCGCATATACATGACCGTTCATAAGCGAATGCCCAAGGCTGCTGGAAACTTTTTTCACCGAATCATCTACGATCAGGATCGTGTCTTGTAAATTTTCAAAATCGGAATGAATGTTTTTAACCGGTATTGCAAATTCGTCAGATGAATGTTCAATCGAATTTAATTTGCCCCATAAGGCATAGGGTGCATACATCGACCTGCAGGCGCTGCCACTGCCCAATCGTGCTAAAAAACTTGCCTCTTTAAAAAAATCTGTTTTGTGTGTTGACGCAGAAAGCAATGCCAGCGCTATAGCGCCAAATGATGATGCCGAAGAAGCGATGCCTGCTGAATGCGGAAAACTGTTTTCAGAATGAATACTAATACTGTGATCTTCAAGCACACTGAAATAATCATGGTTTGCTGACAGATACTTTATGATGCGCTGTTTGAATGTATCATTTGGCTCACCATGAAAAAAATATTCTGCTTCAATTTCTTTTTTTCTTTTAGGGCCTAAAACCAGTTTAACTTCCGTATATGAATTAGAAAGGGTAAGGCTCAAAGATGGATTACATGGAATCTGAATATCTTTTTTTCCCCAATATTTAACCAGCGCAATATTAGATGGACAACGCCAGATGATTTCACTGCTATTCATGCTTTCACTAATTCCTGATAATTAAAAATAACATTAAATCCTTTGGATATAAAATATTCGCGCGCTTTATTTTCATCGCGGTAAGTAGCCATCAAAAAGTCGCCTCCCCAAGCGCCAAGCGATTTCACAGAAAAGGGATAATCATCGAACAATAAATTTTTTACCGGCTTCGATTTTAAGATACCAGACAATAATGATTCACTTCTTTGCATCAGCGATTCAAATATTTTAATGTCGTCGCATTTAGTTGCCGCAATTACAATTTCATTCATTTCATCAATTGCCGCCGGTGATGATTGAAGGGAAGAAAACAAGTTTACTTCTTTATGGCTGTATTGCTTTTTCCCTGAATAAATAAATAGTAAGTGGTTTGATATGTCTTTTTTTATTTCAACGGAATTTACTTTTCTTTCCTCCATTTCATAAATGACCGGCCCATTCGCTGTAGCCGCAGCCACATCAAATCCGCTGCCTTTAAAACTATGATCAAGGAGAAAATACTTATCTACGCCCGACCATTGGCTGAGCAATGAAATGAATGTAGCGCTGGTGCCAAAACCATAATGGCGATGAAAATTGATGTAAAATTTGAATCGCCTGCCGGTAAACTTAAGGCCGGGCTGCTCCTTTTTGATGAGAGAAAGCAGATGTTTTGTGATGAGCGCTTTTCCTTCGTCGGAAGTTGATACTATATTCAGGTCACTGTCAAATTGAATTGTCAGCCACTGGTGGTCGCCCTCAAAGCAATCCCAAATTAAAATATCCTCAGCAAGATTGGTGATGCTTAAAGTTTGATGCGCCTGCAATGGCACAGCAAGACATTTGCTGCCGCGAAGCACCAGATACTCGCCAAACAATAATAATTTCCCCGAAGCAGAAAAGTGGTCTTGTGTCATTTTACTTTTTCTGCCGGTACACCATTCATGGTTTCAATTAATTTTCTGACACCGGCTACTGACACTGTTTTGTCTTTATAATATTCAATGATCGGTTTTTTCTTTTCTTCGGGCACATTGAATTGTTTGAGAATATTTAAAAGATGCATTTTCATGTGGCCTTTTTGAATACCGGTTGTCACCAGCGATTTTACTGCCGAAAAGTTATTGGCGAGGCCTGCCGCGGCCGCAATACCCATCAGCGTTTTGGCAGACGGATGGCCAAGCAATTCGTGGCTTAATTTTACAAGCGGATGTAAGTTTGTGAGCCCGCCCACTACACCCAGCGAAAGAGGTAGTTCTAATGTGAACCTGAATTTATTTCCGGAAAGTTCAGCATGAGTAAGCGGACTGTATTTTCCTGATCTTGCTGCATAAGCGTGGCCGCAGGCTTCTACAGCACGGAAATCATTTCCTGTAGCGAGTACCACCGCATCCACGCCATTAAAAATGCCTTTATTGTGGGTGGTTGCTCTATAAGGGTCTGCCTCTGCCACCCTTACGCCCAGATAAAACCGGCGTGCAAATTCTTCGCCTGGCATTCCCGGAACTATGTCATCGAGTTGATCCAAGGTTGTTTCTACATAACATTTTACACGGCAGTTTGGAGTAAGGTTGGATAGGATGCACATGATGATTTCGAGGCCATCTTTAGAAAATTCTTTTTGGGCGGCATGCCAGGTTCTGAAAGTTTCTGCAAAACGCTCGAGGCATGAATTGATAAAGTTGGCTCCCATAGAATCCACTGTATCAAATACACCATAAAGCTGCATTAATCCGGGCTCTTCATTACTCAGGTCGCGCAATTGAATATCTAAAATTCCTCCACCGCGCTTCACCATATTTTCCGTAATCTCAAAGCAATCCCTGATCAATTTTTCTTTTAATTCAGGAAATTTTTGTTCCAGTAATTGTTGGTCATCTTTCCATAAGAAATGTACCTGCCCAATTTTTTCCGTATCAATAATCTCTGTTTTAAAGCCACCTCTTGAAAACCACAACTTTGCGCTTTTGGCGGCAGCGGCCACTACCGAACTTTCTTCAATGACCATAGGCACGGTAAAAACCTTTCCATCAATCAGAAAATTAGGTACTACACTAAATGGTAAATGAAAATTAGATATCGTATTCTCGCTGAATTCTTCTATCAATTCCTGGATCTTTGGCTCTGCATGGTGAAAGCTTTTCAGCGTCAACAACGCTTCCTCGCTTTCGCGCAGAAGAGCTGCGATCAGCGCCAGTTTATCTTCACGTGTTTTCTTCGAAAATCCGTGTATCAGGTTCGACTTTTCGTTCATTCTTTGATGTTTAAGAAAGTTTTTGCCAGAATAAGGCCTTCGGTTTGTTTGGCTACAAATAAGTCGAGCGCTTCTTCTGATTGCATAGCATATTTTAAAAATTGAGAAGCCTGTCCGTACAAAGCATTTATTTTCGCTTTTTTTATAAAATAAAAACCATCAAGAAAGTTTTTGATTCCGCCACTGATGATTACCGACTGGCATTGCACACCACCTCCCAACTGGTCTATAAGTTGATTGAGATATTTGCTCATATCTTTTGCTTCATGGCCTATATGCACAAAAGGATTCAGTAGTTGAGCTTCTTCATTATTCCTCATCAATTCGAGCATCGAAAAATTAGTACCACCAGCAGCAGCAAATTCAATAGCCACAAGCGGAAGTAACAATAAGGCGCGCATACTCGCAGGTCCAAATCCTTGCCCTACTTCTTTTACAATAATCGGCGCATCTGCTTCCTGAATAAATTGAGCGATGGTATTTACCGGGGGTTCGTTGATCTTATCGCCAGATGGTTGCAGCCATTCCTGCAAAGGGTTTACATGAATAATAAAACCATCGGCATCCACCCGCTTCCGTAAGGCTTTAAACTTTTCAATCTGGCCCGCAGCCATATATTTTTCTACCTGTGCGATGCCGAAATTCAGATAAAACGGAGCATCTTTAAGTAAAGGCCGCAATTCGAAATCTTTTGCTTTTGATTCATCTTCAAGCGCAATGCGTGCCGAACCCACACCCATTCCCAGCCCATATTTTTTTACGATCCTTGCCAGTCGCTGGTTAATTTCATTGGCTTTGGACGTGCCACCGGTCATGCTCGAAATCCAGATCGGGAAATTCATGGTTTTGGAGCCAAAAGTTGTTTCCCACTGCTCCCCTGCTTTAGGATGTGCTGCCAGCATTGGCTCATAATTAAACCGCTGATCTACAAAATTATTCTGAGCAGTAAGAGCTAATTGAAGATGGCTGTCTTTGCGGGAAACTGTTTCCTGGTTCTCTACTTCTTTATTTTCGTTGTTCATAGTTTCTGAGTTGCTGACAGCGGAAGCGATCAATAATGCAAAAATAAACTATTAATGGCGGAGTATAACATGTAATTATGGATGCTGCTTCTGCTGGATTCCTTTTTAATGCACTTTTTACCTTGTCTGCAGTAAGGGAATTTCAAAATATTTTTTGCATAAAAAGATGCCGGTAAGCAGGCAGTAAAATTATCCTTATGCTTATATTTGGTTTAAATAAAATCCCAAAATATTAAATTATGGATTGGAAAGGGCGCAGAGAAAGCAGTAATGTTGACGACAGACGCGGCATATCCGGAGGCGGACTTGCAGTAGGTGGTGGTGTGGTAGGGATCATTTTTATTCTTGCGCAATTTTTATTGGGCGGCGGCGATATAAATGATCTGCAACAATTAATACCTCCGCCACAGCAGCAGGAAATGACGGCCGAACAAAAAGCAGCCAACGACCAGGAAGCATCATTTGTGAAAGTGGTGCTGGCTGATACGGAAGATGTGTGGACAAAGCTCTTTAAGGATATGGGGCGCACTTACCAGGAGCCAACTTTGGTGCTTTTCAGAGGCAGCACCACTTCGGGATGTGGTGGCGCCACCGCTGCTTCCGGCCCTTTTTATTGCCCTGCAGACGGAAATTTGTATATTGATCTTTCCTTCGCGCAGCAATTGCGCGACCAGTTCGGTGTCACCGGCGAGTTTGCAATGGCTTATGTAGTGGCGCATGAGGTAGGGCATCACGTGCAGGATCTTTTGGGATTAACAGCTAAAATGGCCAGCTTGCGACAGCAGCTTTCAGAAACAGAATATAATAAATACAGTGTGCGATTAGAGTTGCAGGCAGATTTTTATGCAGGTGTGTGGGCACATTATGATCAAAAGATGAAAAATGTGATCCATCCCGAAGACATTGCTTCTGCCTTAAACGCCGCTAATGCCATTGGCGACGACCGCCTTCAGCAACAATACCAGGGAACTGTTACTCCGGATTCATTTACCCATGGCACTTCAGAACAAAGAATGTATTGGTTTAAGAAAGGGTATGAAACCGGCGACCTTAGCCAGGGCGATACTTTTGCCGCGGGAGCATTCTAATAAGGTCATTAAATTTTTATTGGTTACTCTCATTTCTTACTGATTTTTCAGATGAAGATACCCATAAAAAAACCAGGAAGAAGCTTAATTTCTTCCTGGTTTTTTATAAAGATATAAAATTTTTTTATTCAATTACGACCTTTTGTGATTGGCTAAATTTTCCTTTTGTTACTTTTAGGATGTATATCCCTTTTGGAATATCGTTTACATGAATTGTCATTTAGTTTGGATTGTTGTTAAATGTCCATTGCTTCTGTTTAGTTCCGCTATTGAACTGGTACAATTCAATTTTTATATCCGCTGCTTTGCCTGTTGATTTTGCTTCACCGTTCTTGTCATTGATCGTAACGTTGAGCATACTAGTGGCCGGATTAGGCGATACAATAATGCTAAAACCGCTGACACATTCCTGTACATTTATTTGCTGTTCCGTCATGGTAGTATTGCAACTATTTATTTTGGAAATGCGCAGTGTATAATAACCTGTTTCGTTAAAGGTTAAATAAACGGTGGAACCGGAGTATATTGCCGGAAGGTCATTTGAGCCGGGCGGCGGAAAGAGTGTCCAGGTATAAGTTTGACCTGCCGGATTACCTGTTGCTACATAATAATATTGCTGCCCGACACACGTTACTCCCATTATAGTATGCTGATCAACATCATAGGGTCCGGCAAATGTTGGGAAGGAGATTCCGAACTGAACTGATTTTTCTCTGTAAAGGTGCCACATTCACCTGCATTGACCACTACCGTAATAGTAAGCAAAGCCGACCCTGATCTCCTGCGGGTAAGGGTAAATTCGTTGTTATTTGCAGAAGTGTTGATGAAAAATGAATTATTCACATTCCAGGTATAAGTAACACCGGGTATTTCCGGCACACTGAAAGTTGCATTATCGCAAAAGTATTCCGGGCCGGAAATGGATAGGCCAACGTAACAGTAATCTTTACAGGTAACAGGTTGTGTAATATCTTCCATTTCATTATAAATCCATTGGGAGTTTCGTGCTGTGAATGTGGTATGTGGTTCATTTTATTGGGTGGAACCAAAAGCACTTAATGTTTCCTGAGCAACAAATTTACCTGCTATAAATGTACCAGATGGAGTAGTAACATTTGCGGTAATATCAAAGATAGTGGTGGCCGTATAGTTGGGATTGGCAATGTCCAAAGAACTAACCAACGGAACAAATCCAAACCGGTTTGCTAAAGTAAAATTATAATTATAGCCCAAAAAATTAAGTACAAGAAATGACCAGCCACCACTCATTGTATTGGATTGTAAATCTAATCTGTCTGCCAAAGATTCAACGCCTCCAGGCACACTTTCCCAGGGAATAGAATTGAATGAAGGTTCATATCTGTTTAAATTTGCGAAGGTCTTATCATTACTAATGATACCCCAAAATAATCTTTGTTTTCTCTGCAATAAAAAATGTAATATCTGGTGGGAACTGTTTCCTGTTAATCCTTTTGCATCAATTTCTATTTTGTATTTCCACCATGCAGTGATCCCTCCTGTTAAAATATAGGCGGCACCTCCAATACTTCCTTCCGCGCTCCCTGATGCCAAAGAAGCTCCGACTGGTAAGAGCGCTACGCCACACTGAATACTACTAAATCACCCCGCTGTCACCTTCCTGGAGACGGAAGTTTCTCTTTCTTTCAGATATGCATTGATGTCAGGAACAAACTTTCTTTCATGAAGTAAAAAACCATTTCCTTTTTCGCAAAAATGTACTTTGATATTCTCAACACTGATGGGGTTCCCGTTTGGGATGTCAGCTATGTTGTTATGCCTGATGCCATGTCCGTCGATGATCATAACCAAGCCGCTACCCACAGCTTCCATAATGTTTCCTTCGCGGATAAACATTGCGGTATCTTCACTCAATCCAATGCCAATGGCTGAAGGATTACTTACAACAGCCTGTGCGAGCCGGCCAAACCTGCCCCGTTTTTCGAAATGGCTGTCGAAAATCACATCTTTGATAAATGCCAGGCCGGTAGTGAGTTTTACTTCCCCTTTCAGGTGAGCGGTTGAGGCGTTTCCTTCATAGATCATGGTATTGCTCATGGCCATTGCGCCTGCTGAAGTACCACCAATCACAAAATGGTCGTCGTTAAGATATCTTCTTTGAATTGTGCCCAAAAAATCTGTACCACCGAATACGGAAGAAAGACGAAGTTGATTGCCCCCGCTGAACATTACGGCACTGCATTCTTCAAGCAGCAAAAGATAGGTAGGGTCCAGTGTGTCTTCCCGGTTTCGGATAGGCAGCACTGTTACATCTTCGCAGCCGATCTTTCGAAATGCATTCAGATAATTTTCGCCTACTTCATCGGGCATCATCGAAGCTGTAGTGATGACAATGATCTTTTTGTCCTTGCCACCCGCCTCTTCTACCAGCCGGCGCAGAATGCCGAGTTCAAAAAAATTTAGATTATTTCTTATGATCTGTCCTTTTTCCAGATCCACACCTTTATCCTCCGCGCCTCCTATTGCAAACAACTTTCCTTTAGGTATTTCCATCAAAATTTTTTTTTTGCAATTAATTTGTATTGCATTTGGATTATGCAACTCAAAGGTAACGTAAACTGAAATATCTGGATTGTGCCCCGGCACTGAATAATTTTTTTTAATCGCTGTTTTTCTTTTCTTATCTTTTGTTGCTGATTTGAAACATCCGGTTAAAATTTTTTACTCACTAAAATGGTTACATGAAAATAGTTAACATTCGTGTATTGCGTGGCCCCAACTACTGGAGCATCCGTCGTACCAAACTCATACAGATGACTTTGGATCTTGAAGAATTGGAACAAAGACCTACCAACACCATTCCTCAGTTCAGGCAGAAGCTCGAAAAATTACTTCCGGGCATCATCGAACACAGATGTAGCGTAGGCGAGAAAGGCGGATTTCTGCAGCGTGTGGATGAAGGCACCTGGATGGGACACGTGATAGAGCATATTGCACTCGAATTGCAAACGATGGCTGGTATGGATATGGGTTTTGGACGTACACGCGGTACCGGAAAGCCGGGTGAATACTTTGTGGTGTTCGATTATATGGAAGAAGATGCAGGTGTATATGCGGCGAAATCTGCAGTGCGGCTGATTGAACATATACTTCAAGGCACTGATTACGATCTGGAAGCCGAATTACAGGAAATGAGAGAAATACGCGAGAACACGCGCCTGGGCCCTTCTACCGGTTCAATTGTGGAAGAAGCCATACGCCGTGGAATTCCTTATATCCGTCTGAATAAACAAAGCCTTGTGCAGCTCGGCTTTGGTGTATTTCAAAAAAGGATAAGAGCTACCATTGCCAGCACTACTTCCTGCATAGCGGTGGATATTGCGGGCGATAAAGATGAAACCAAAAATCTTTTGTCCGCGGCTGAAATACCTGTGCCCAAGGGTATTTTACTGCGGCGCAGCGAGCCAGTGGAAACAGCTATTCGTAATGTTGGTTTTCCAATGGTGATCAAGCCGCTGGATGGCAATCATGGAAAAGGCGCCACCACTAATATTACCACGCGCGAACAGGCAGAAGTGGCTTTGGAAGCAGCAAGAGAATATGGCCGCACAGTCATCTGCGAAAAATTTATAGCTGGCTATGATTTCCGGGTGCTGGTGATCAATTATAAATTTATTTGCGCAGCGCTACGCACCCCTGCTGCTGTTACGGGCGACGGGAAACACACCATTTCAGAATTGATTGATATTGCTAACGAAGACCCAAGACGAGGTTTTGGTCACGAAAAAGTATTAACGCGCATCACCATCGATGGATTTACCATGAAAATGCTGGCAGACCAGGAACTAACGCTGGAAAGCATTCCGGAAAAAGGAAAACTTATTTTGCTCAAACCAACTGCAAACCTCAGCACCGGCGGCACTTCAGAAGATGTGACAGACGAAGTACATCCGCATAATATTTTCCTGGCCGAGCGGATCGCGCGCATCATCGGCCTCGATATTTGTGGCATCGATATTATGGCCAAAGACCTGAAAGTGCCATTGAGAGAAAGCGGCGGCGCTGTGCTGGAAGTGAATGCAGCTCCGGGTTTCAGAATGCATGTAGAACCGGCTGTTGGCCTACCACGAAATGTGGCCGAGCCGGTGATGAATATGCTATTTCCTACCGGGCACGGAAGAATTCCCATTATCGCCATCACCGGAACAAACGGAAAAACGACCACCAGCAGAATGACAGCTCATATTGTAAAAAGCAGCGGTTACAAAGTAGGTTTTACAACATCAGACGGCGTGTATATTCAAAATCAACTGATGATGGTGGGCGATTGCACAGGGCCACGAAGCGCCGAATTTGTATTGAAAGATCCGACCGTTGATTTTGCTGTTTTAGAATGCGCGCGCGGCGGAATTTTGAAAAACGGGCTTGCCTTTCAAACCTGCGATATCGCCATCATCACCAATGTGAGCGAAGACCACATCGGGCTGGGAGGCATCGAAACGATAGAACAAATGGCGAAGGTGAAAGCGGTGGTGGCAGAAACCGTAACACGCAATGGGTATGCAATCCTGAATGCAGACGACGACCTGGTATATGACATCCGTAAAACGCTGGATTGTAATGTTGCCTTATTCAGCATGGATGAAAATAATAAGCGCATTCGCCAGCATTGTAAGCGCGGAGGCATTGCCGCTGTTTATGAAAATGAATACATCACCATTATGAAAGGAACGTGGAAAATAAGAGTGGAAAAGGTGACTGATATTCCGCTCACTTTTGGCGGCAAAGCAGTTCATAATATCATGAATACACTTCCTTCTGTGCTGGCAGCTTATCTGGCTAAAATAGATCTGGAAACTATTAAAGAAGCCGTCAAAACATTCATTCCATCTCCCGTACAAACGCCGGGAAGATTAAACGTATTTGATTTTAAAAATTTCAAATTCATTGTTGATTTTGCGCACAATCCTGCGGGGCTTGAATTGCTTTGCGATTTTGTAAACAAACTGGAAACAGACAAAAAAGTGGGGATTATCAGCGGCACCGGCGACAGGCGGGATGATGACATCCGTGAGATTGGCCGAATCAGTGCGCGCAATTTTGATGAGATCATCATCCGGCAGGATAAAAATTTGCGGGGACGTACACCCGAAGAAATTGTGGGCTTGCTGGTGGAAGGCATTGATGAGGCAAAAACTTCAGAATTACCTGTGCATATTATTCAAAAAGAAAAAGAAGCTATTCTTTACGCCTATTCTCATGCTACCGAGGGTTCTATAATTACAATCATGTGCGATGTGGTGCCCGATGCACTTGACTTCATTAAAAAATTAAAAGAAGAAGAGGATAAAAAAGCTATTGCCGGTTAAGATTTTCGTATTTTTTTAAACGGTTATTTTTGAAATTAAATTACCTAAACTTATCTTTGCCGTCCTTTGTCCCATAGTATAAAGGTAGTACGACAGATTTTGATTCTGTTTGTCGAGGTTCGAATCCTCGTGGGACAACTGAAAACACCATAAAACGTTGCCGGTCTTTGCAAGAGGCCGGCAATTTTTGTGGTAGCTATTTGTAGTGGTGGGTATTGAGTATTGAGAAAAAGTAGCAAGTATCAAAAAGCAAGAAAAGGCAAACTCAGAAAATCAGCCGATCACAAGATCACCCAATCACAAAATCACCCGATCACAAAATCACCCGATCACAAGATCACCAAATCACCAATCTTCAAAATCTGCGTTCATCGGCGAATACATCCGCGCAAATCTGCGGGAAATTGTTTTCGCATCAACCTATCAACCCATAAACGTATCAACGCAGAAACGCATAAACCTATCTTCAACTGCATGCCATCTGATCTTCTAAAATCTTTTTTAAAAAACCTTCAAAAAAGTGCTTTTGACGCAGTAAATCCATGAAACTGTAAAGGCGGTCTGACCTTCGGTGCCTACCTGTAAAACACATCAACGCATCAACCCATCAACGCATAAACCCATCAACGCATAAACCAATCAACGTATAAACGCATCAACCAATCACAATCTTAAATCTTAAATCATATATAGTACTAAAAAAAATAGTATTTTTGAGCTAAATGAATTAGTAATGAAAACCACCTCATCACTTTCTAATGAAAATGAATATTTGATGCTCGTTTCATCAGCAAATACGATCAACGAAAAAATTAATGAAGCAAGAAATGATCTTCAAAAAAAATACAACTTTTCAGGCGCCTTCGGCTCTGCTGATATTTTTCTGGCGAAATTCAATAATCTGAATGCAAGAGAGCAACTGTTGTTAAATGCCATTCATGAAAGTGTGCGTGGTATAGCTCCGATGTTTATTTCTATGAGAAATATTCTTGAGATACCTAAGCACAGTTTTGTGATCCCGGTCACTTCCAAAATAATTCTTACAGATCTGGTTAAGTCGTTGAAACAAATTACAAAAGCCATTCGTACTGCAGATGTAAAGCCATTCTTTACTGATAATTTCAATGTACCGCTGTTTTCAAAATTGCAACCTCAACAATTTGAAAAGTTGCTTCCCGAATGCCGGCAATATCATTTCAGTACACAGTTTATCGCTACAGAAATAAGGCTATTAAAAAAGGATTCTTCACAAAGTAGTAGCTGGAAAACACTTTCCACTTTTCAGTTAAAAAAAGAAAATAACGCAGTTCAATCTCAATTGTTTTAAAATTACTTCCATGAACACAGAATACCTGAAAGGCCGGGGCGCACAATTCAATACAAAAAATAAATTTATTAAAAATGAAATGACCAAAGAGCATCCTGAATGTATTGACGATTGGGTAGAGCCTTCGGTAAAAACCCGATACATTATGACTGAAGCCAAATCTATTGTAAATAAAGTAACCTCACCTGATGTGGGGATGTGGTATAGCATGAATCCCTATATGGGTTGCGAGCATGGGTGTATTTATTGTTTTGCCCGAAACTCCTTTGAATACTGGGGTTATAGTGCCGGGATCGATTTTGAAAGCAAGATTATGGTTAAAAAAAATGCACCGCAATTACTCACTAAATTTTTATCCGATTCAAAATGGGAATGCAAGCCGATATCCATCAGCGGAAATACAGATTGCTATCAACCTGCAGAAAAAAAATTCAGGATCACACGCGCATTGCTCGAGGTTTGCAACCGGTTTAATCAACCGGTAGGCATCATCACAAAAAATGCAGGCATCCTCAGAGATAAAGATATACTTGAAGAAATGGCCGAAAAAAATCTTGTTTCTGTAATTGTTTCCATCACAAGCCTTGATGAAGATCTTCGTCAGCTTATGGAACCACGAACCACCACGGCATCACAGCGCTTCAGAATTATTTCAGAACTGAGTAAAGTAAAAGTAAAGGCCGGTGTGATGTTAGGTCCTATGATTCCGGGTTTGAATGATCATGACATGCATAACATTTTAAAAACCGCCTCCGAGAGTGGCGCTACATTTTCTGCTTATACATTTATACGACTGAACGGAGTTATAAAAGATCTTTTTCATGATTGGTTGTTTAAATGTTTTCCACACCGCGCAAATAAAGTATGGAACCAGATACAACAGGGGCATGATGGGAAAGTGAACGACAGCCGCTGGGGCACCCGAATGCGGGGTGAAGGGCCGATTGCTGATATTATCAATCAACAATATAAAAAATACATAGAGCGGTATGGATTGAACCATGAAAGGATGGATCTGGCCACAAATCTTTTTAAAAAACCTGCTGTACAGTGTACATTATTTTAAAATGACGGGGCATTCTGTTTTGTATGCGATTGGTTTTAGCTGATATGCTATAAATTTGAAAGCATGAATGAAAACCCCGCCGACCAGGTACGTGATTTTTTTTCAACAGTTGAAAAAGATGATATCCTTGATTTTGAAAAACTTCCAAAGTCGGGAGGCGATCGTATTTATTTTCGTATTACCACTCCTGTTAAATCATTTATTGCTACCTATAACAACAATATAGAAGAAAACAGCACCTTTCTCAATTTCACGGAAAAGTTTCATGAATTCGATGCGCACGTGCCGCACATTTATTGGGTGCATCCTGGCGGGAAAATGTATTTGCAGCAGGATTTCGGAAAGAGTTCTTTGCTGAATGAATTGGAGCGGGAAGGAGAAAGCACACATGTTTTTGAACTGTTTAAAAAGAGCTTAAAAGAACTGGCATTACTTCAGATATATGGCGATAAAGTGATTGATTATTCACATTGCCTTACCTCAAGAGAATTCGGAAGGCAGGCGATTTTGTCAGACCTGCTCTATTTTAAGTATTACTTTCTCGATACTTTAAAGATCCCCTATGATAAGGAAAATTTGCTGGATGATTTTGAAGCGTTGAGCACCTATCTTACACATGTGGAACATAAGTATTTCATGTTCCGCGATTTTCAAAGCAGAAATGTTTATGTGCAAAATGATGACGTGTATTTCATCGATTACCAGGGCGGTATGAAGGGTGCTTTGCAATATGATGTGGCTTCATTACTGTGGCAGGCGAGGGCTAACCTTTCGCAGGAATGGAAAGAATCGTTGTTGGAATATTACATGGATTGTATTTCTGAAATACTCGATAAACCGGTTGACAGAAACAGGTTTGTAAATCAGTATAACGGTTATGTTTTGATCAGGATGATGCAGGTGTTGGGAGCGTACGGATTCAGGGGATTATTTGAACGCAAAGCTCAGTTTCTTACAAGTATTCCGTTGGCACTTGAAAATCTGAAATGGTTTATTTCTCACAAATCAATGGGTATTTCGCTCCCCGAGTTTGAATCATTGCTTCATAAAATTACTGAACAGGAGGTGATAAACCGGTTTATTCCATTGCAGGCCACTGCAGAAACGCCCCTGCTAATAAGGATCAGTAGTTTTTCTTTTAAAAGAACTGAATGTTTAAATGATCCGAGTGGCAATGGTGGTGGATTTGTTTTTGACTGCAGGGGAATTTTAAATCCCGGACGTTTTGACGAATACAAACAATTAAACGGCCGCGATAAGCAGGTAATTAATTTTCTGGAACAAAAAACAGATATGCCATCTTTTTTGAATGGCGTATTCAATGTGTTAGATGTTTCTGTTGAAGATTATATCAGGCGGGGCTTTTCATCGCTGATGATATCTTTCGGATGCACCGGCGGCCAACACAGGAGTGTGTATGCTGCTGATGCAGTAGCCAGGTATCTGCGAAATAAATTCAAAGTAAAGATAGAGGTGAATCATTTTGAACAAAAGATTCATGAAAAGCTTGGTTTTTAACTCATTTGATTTTCTGAAAAATTTAATATTATGAAGGCGATGGTTCTTGCTGCCGGATTAGGTACACGCTTGAAACCTTTTACTGATAAGCATCCTAAGGCGCTTGCTGTGGTAAATGGAAAAACTTTATTGCAACATTCGTTTGAATATTTATTATCAAGCGATGTTTCTGAAATTATCGTAAACGTGCACGCATTTGCTAACCAGATCGAAGATCTTCTTGGGGAAAAAAAGGGATTTGGCAGTTCTTATAAAATTTCCGATGAGCGTGATGAATTGTTGGAAACCGGTGGCGGTTTAATAAAAGCTAAATGGTTTTTTGAAAATGATGATGCGCCATTTGTACTGATGAATGTAGATATTATGACCGACCTTGATTTAAAAAAGATGGCTGCTGCACACACCAAAGCCGATTCTATAGCTACGCTGGCCGTAAGGCAAAGGAAGACGAGCCGTTATTTTTTATTTGACAAAAACAATCAATTGTGCGGCTGGCGCAATACAAAAACAGGTGCTGAAAAGATAAGCAGGCAAGCAGATGCTTATTTTGAAAAAGCATTCAGTGGTATTCAGATTTTATCTCCGCGAATTTTTCCGCATATTCACCGTCAGGGGAAATTTTCAATGGTAGATGCTTACCTCGATCTTGCCAAAGAATTTCACATACAAGGATATGAACACAACGATTCCAGATTTATAGATGTGGGAAAGCCGGAAAGCATTGCCGAAGCTGAAAAACTATTTCCGGTTTAATCGTGTATCCTGTTATTTGCTTTTATTGAATAATTGATTTTTCGGAACGACCTTCACTTTGGTGCCATCTTCCAGCGTTTTAGATACAACGTCGTATGGCCCTGTAACTACCTCATCACCTTCTTTCAATCCATCGGTGATTTCGATATAATTAATATCCTGGATACCTGTTTTTACTTTACGTTTTTTTACGGTTCCGTCTTTGTCAATAACAAATACCACTACATCAAGATCGCTGTCGCCAAAGCCACTGTCATCCTGAATTTCTGTATTTTGATTATTCAGTGAATCTGCACGTTCACGTGTGGTAACGGCGTTGATAGGCACACTTAATACCTTTGTTTTTGTTTGTGTTTGTATGTCTGCGCTGGCGCTCATGCCCGGCCTGAACGGAAACTTCTTTTTACGCGTGGTGTCTATCAGATCTTTGTATGATTCAGGATCCAATCTAATGTACACTTTGTAATTTGCTACGTCGGTGGTAGAAGCGCTGTTAAGCGATCCCGCACTGGCGGCTCCCACATTGCTGCTTGCGATTTGGGTTACCACTCCTTTAAATTTGCGGTTGCTATAAGCATCCACCTCAATCAGTGCGCTATCTCCCAGGTGAACTTTAGGGATGTCATTTTCTCCCACATCTACACGCACTTCTATTTTACTCATGTCTGCTATGCGCATCATTTCTGTACCTGCCATCATCGAACTACCCACTACACGCTCACCCTCCTTTACGTTAAGCAGACTCACGATGCCGCTCATCGGAGCTAAAAGTGTAGCGCGACTAATATCTTTATTGGCTTTCTCCAATCCTGCACGTGCGCTCTCCACACTGGCCTGCCCGCCACGTATCTGTTGCATTGCCGCATTGTAATTAGCCAGCGCTGTTTTATAAGCTGCATCTGCGGTGTTGAATTCGCTTTGTGATATTACCTTTTCGTCAAACAATTGCTTTTGCATGTCGTAGGTCTTCTTTGCCTGATCGAGTTGTGCTTTCAAGGCAGCGAGGTTTGCTTTTGCATTTGCAAGCTGAGCCACTTGCTGGTTTACAATCGCCGCAGCCTGGTCGCGTTGAGTGGCGTAAATGTCGCCGTAAATACGGGCCAGCACCTGTCCTTTTTTTACACTATCGCCTTCTTCCACATCCAGTTCTACAATTTCACCACTGATGTCGGGGCTTAATGTGATCTCAACTTCAGGATAGATTTTTCCGCTCGCGTTTACAGTTTGTGTAATGGTACGGGTTGTCACTTTTTCCGCAGATACTTTAACGCCCTCATCTTTTCCGATCACGCCTGCTTTCTTAAGTATGATAAGCAACACTACGACTGCCACCAATATGATTATGACCCATTTTAATTTTTTGTTCATCCTGCAGTTTTGATTTTTTTTATAATTTGATCCCCCGCCCTTTATAAAATTCCAGCACTTTCATTTTAAACACATAATCGTATTCATTTAAAAGATATTGAAGTTTTGCCCTGAATAAATTATTCTGATTGGTAATTTGTTCAAGCGTCGTGAGCATGCCTACATTATATCTTTTTGTGCTGAAGTCATAAGATTTTTGTGCTGATTCCACGGCCTTCTTTGCCGAATTAAATTTGTTGAGCGCTACGATAGCAGCCGAATAGGCCTGGTAAATATCCTGTTTTAAAGTAGCGTTATCCAGTTCTGACTGGTATTCAAGTGTTCGGATATTGAGTTTCGATCTTTCCAGATTTGCTTTGGCCTGCCAGCCATTAAAAATCGGAACATTTATAGCAATTCCGATCTGCTGCCCGAAGTTATTTGAAAATTGTTTGCCCAACGGGTCACTTGTCATGTACCCGTTTTTGGTTCCGGGCACATATACGGGTTGCTGTACCTGGATGTAACCGCCTGATCCATCTGGTATAACTAATCCTGTAGGCTCATATCCGGAAAATACCTGGTTGTATTTCGGTGTTCGGAAATAACCGAAATTGGTTCCCAAACTACCATAGGCAGATATAGTGGGATAGAGCTGTCCTTTGGCGGCCAGCGCCTGCTTTTGTGCAGCTTTGAGATTAAAATCATTTACTCTTTGCTGAGGCAGGTTTTCTAACGCCGATGCATAAACGATATCCGGCTGCAGTTCTGAAATAGGTTCCAGCGGAATGCTTTCTACCGGAGGTGTTTCCACATCAAACGGCATTGCTGCATCAAAATTCATATATGCTTTTAATACCAGTTTTGCCTGCTCTACGCTTCCTACTGATGAAAGATAATTGGCGCTGTCGTTGGCAAGTTGAGCTTCTATTTCTATGGCATTCAATTCAGGTAACGCGCCCGCATTTACCTGCTTGCGTACGATATCAAGCTGAGAAGTGGTTTGCTGTATCTGTACTTCAGCTATTTGCTGCTGCTCACGTGCCAGCAGCACTTGCAGGTAGGCGTTTGCCACAGTAAGTGCGATATCATTTTTCAGTTTTTCTACCGAAGCCTTTGCTGCCATAGCCGACCAATCGTTGGCAAGAATAGAATTCTTTTTAGAAAACCAATTGAATATCTGCACATTGCTTTGTAGATCCAAACCAATTGAAAAGTAATTTTGATTTTCCAAAATTCCGGTGGATGGATTTTGTGATTTTCCGTATCGCAGTCCTTCATTATTTGAAAAATTCAGTGAAGGATATTGCGAAAGCCTGCTTTGCTTTAAAGTGATTTCAGACAATTTGGCCTGTATCTCCGATTGTTTTACACTTAAGTTATTATCCAATGCATATTGAACACATTTTTGAAGGCTCCATTTTTCCTGGGCGCGCGTACTGATAAAACAAAGGGCCGCGGCGATAAAAAGTATTGTCTTTAAGCGCATTCTACAAAAATATGCCAATGTCTGACGTGGCAAAAAACTTAAGGATAAAAGGTCTAAATTATTTGTAAAATGATGTTATTTAGTGGCGGAAATGGCGCATACCGGTAAGTACCATCACCAGGTCGTTGGCCTGGCAGTATTCTATCGAATCTTTATCACGTATTGAACCGCCAGGCTGAATGAAAGCTGTAATGCCGGCGTCGTGGCCAATCCTTACACAATCATCAAAGGGAAAGAAGGCATCGCTTGCCACTACGGCCCCCTGAAGATCCAAATCAAATTGTTTTGCTTTGCTGATAGCCTGCCTCATGGCATCCACTCTTGAAGTCTGCCCGCAACCTTTACCGATCAGTTGCAGGTTTTTAACGATTGCAATGGCATTACTTTTTAAATGTTTGCACACCAAATTTGCGAATATAAGATCACTTCTCTCCTCATCGGTGCTCATCCTTGCTCCGGCTTCCTTCCAATCAGAAAAGTTTCCGGCATCTTCCTGTTGAACCAACACGCCGTTTAACAATGATTTAGTTTGGGTGGTTTGATCAGGATAACCCAATAATTTCAAAAGTATCCGGTTCTTTTTTGATTTTAATGACTCCAGTGCCACGTCTTCAAAATCCACTGCAATCAGCACTTCAAAAAACAAATTTTTTAAAGCATCCGCAGTAGCTTCATCTATTTTCCCATTGGTAATCAGCACGCCACCAAATGCACTTTCGGGATCACCGGCAAGCGCGTCGTTAAATGCGTCTAAAATGTCTTCGCGTTGTGCTATGCCACATACATTTGTATGTTTGATTATGGCGAAAGTGATACCTCTGTCTACCGGAAATTCGCTCATCAATTGCAAAGCGGCATTTACATCTACTAAATTATTATAAGAAAGTTCTTTGCCATGCTTTTGAATAAAAAGCGTATCTGTATTCCCCGCAAAAAAGGCTTCCTGGTGCGGGTTTTCGCCGTAACGGAGCGATTGTTTATGAACACCGAAGGGATTGTTGAAATGGGTGCCGTTAAAATAATTAGAGATAGCAATATCATATCCGGCACATACATCAAAGGCTTTTGCTGCAAGGGTTTTGCGCGTGTCAAGAGAAATGAATCCGTTATTTTCTCTGAGACGATCGGCAATGTGTACATAATCTTTTTTGTCGCAAATAACAGTGGTGTCTTTAAAATTTTTTGCGGCTGCCCTTATCATTGAAGGACCTCCGATGTCGATCTTTTCTATGATGGCATGCTCATCGTCGGTGCTTGCTACCGTTTCTTCAAACGGATATAAATCAACTATTACCAGGTCAATCTCTGGGATTTGATATTCTTTTAATTCTTCTCTGTCTTTTTCATGGTCCCTTCTGGCCAGAATACCACCAAAAATATTTGGATGTAATGTTTTTACACGACCGTTTAAAATGGATGGGTAGCCGGTGACAGTTTCAACCGCCACACATGTAAATCCATTTTCTTCTATAAATTTTTGAGTGCCGCCTGTACTGTAAATAGTGATATCAAGGTCTTTTAAAGTTTGCAGTAAAGGTTGTAAAGATGATTTGTTATAAACTGAAATCAGCGCAGAGCGGATTTGTTTTTCCATGAGTTTGATCACTTTTTAAAGATTAATCACCAGAGCGCCTTGCCCGGCTATGTCGTGAGTGGGCAAATTTAATTCTTCACATTGTTTTTTCCATTTTTCTACCAGGTATCGTTTGTTTGTAGCATCAAAAATGAACCGGCGGCATATAAATTGGTCTTTCAAAACGGCAAAATCAACCATTGCGTTTTCTGAAATCAATATGTAATCAACCTGAATTGGTTTTATGGGATTCTTTAATTGATACCGCCCTTTTATATGTAAAAGTTTCACCGGAGAAGCATAAAATTCCACGCCTTCAAAAGCACTTTTTACGGGGATTTTTAAAATTTTTTTTATCTTATAAATCTGTCTTGATGTAACTATTACATCAGTTTCTTTACCTGATACGTGGCCAACAAAGTGCGCATTTTGCCCTGTAAAAATATCAATGGCTGTCACTCCAGGTATATTATAAACAATCAATTTTCTTTGACCGCTTGCATAGAATTTATCAACTGACAATGAAATAAACAGCAGCAAAGCACAAACGCTTAGCATGAAGAATGCCGGTTTGTATTTTTTGATGAGCCAAACAGAAGCTGCAGCCAATATCAGGAATAGCAGGAAGGTCTGCACCAAATCTGGATAAAAGCCACGCCAGACCACAAAATTTAATGAGTCAATATATCTTACAAATGCATTGAGCCGCGAAAAAATTTGGGTTACCACAAAGCCGAGCGAAACTCCGGCTAAACCAGACCAGCCAAACATAATCAGTGCCACACCCAGCCATAAACCAATGGAAGCAAGTGGAATAGCGGCAAGATTGGCCACCAGAAAGAGCAGTGGAATTTGGTGAAAGTAATAAACACACAACGGAAGTGTAAATAATTGCGCCGCAATAGAAACGGTTACTAACTGCCAGGCATACACTAAAATTTTATTATTAAATGCAATGAGTTTTTCAAGTGGTTTTTGAATTGATAAAATGCCCAGCACAGCGCAATAACTTAATTGAAATCCAACATTGAAAATCAGCATCGGGTCAAAAACCAACAGTATAAATGCCGATGCTGCAAGCGAATTAAATGATGCACCCTGCTTGTTAAGCGCTATTCCCACGCTTAAAAACGTGAACATGAAAGCCGCGCGCAACACTGAAGGCGAAGCGCCGGTAGTGATTGCAAACAACCACAGTCCGCCGAGGATGATAAAAAGTTTTAAAAATCTGTTGCAGGTAAATATGGAAAAAAGTGCTGTGATCTTTAAAAGAATCATGAAAATCAATCCTAAGTGCAATCCTGAAATGGCCATCAGATGCACTACACCAGCATTGCTGTATGCCTGTATCAATTCTGTATCCATATTAGTACGGTCGCCGGTTAACAGTGCTTTTGCCAGCGCTTTTTCATCATTGCCGGTTATGTATTTATCGATCACTTTGTTTGCATACCTCACAGCTACGGAAACAAATCTTTGCACAAATGTGAAATTGTTTTTATGAAGTGCTGTCCATTGATCGTTGTTCAAAAACGCCTGGTGAAATATTTGCTGATGCGCCATATAATTAGCATAATCAAAACTGCCCGGATTGCCGGTGGCAACAATTCGTTGAAATCCATTTTTAATGATCAACAGATCTCCTTGTTGTAAAAGCCGGCTGCTATCCGATTTATAAAAATAAACAAGCGCTTTTCCACTTACCTTTTGATCATCTGCACGTACAATACTTACCAGAGCTTTTATTGTTTTAGGTTTTTCCTCTATTTTTTGAAGTTGAATTATAAAAGTCTTTGCCGAAGAAAGCGTATGCCCATACCACTCTTTGTTATTCTTCACCTGGTACAAATGCATAATCACCATACCGGTAAAAAAGATAAGTAGCTGAATAAAAAATCCTGAAAATTTTAAATAGCGGAATTTTTTAGTGGCTGTAAAAAATGATTGTGATATTAATAGAATAATCACTACTGCTGAAGCAATTAAAAGAATACTAATAGAGATTTTAAGATAGAATTGCAATATCAAGCCTGCCAGCAAAGGCAGCACCAGCCTTAGAAAAGGCGCTTTCCTCCATATATAAACATTTTTTATAGCCGGCATCAGTTTTGGTTTCTGCGCTTTTGAAATTAATCATTTTAGCGCAGCCAATACCTATTCACTTGTAAAAAATATATCATTGGAGGAAATAAAAAAAGTGCCTTTCAAAAGCACTTTTTCGTGAAAAAAATAAAAAAGATTTTTAGAATAATGAAGCCATTTTTTTGCCGATGTCGGCAGGGCTTTCCACCACATGCACACCACATTCTGAAAGGATTTTCATTTTTGCAGCCGCAGTATCTTCTGCGCCGCCCACAATTGCTCCTGCGTGGCCCATCCTGCGACCGGGAGGTGCTGTTTGTCCGGCAATAAAGCCAACCACGGGTTTTTTATTATTTGCTTTGATCCATCGAGCTGCTTCTGCTTCCATATTTCCGCCGATCTCTCCGATCATAACAATGCCATCTGTTTCAGGATCAGCCATGAACATTTCGACAGCTTCTTTTGTAGTGGTTCCAATGATTGGATCACCACCAATGCCGATGGCTGTTGATATTCCAAGTCCTGCTTTTACGATTTGATCTGCCGCTTCATAAGTAAGCGTGCCGGATTTTGAAACGATGCCTATCTTTCCTTTTTTGAAAATAAATCCGGGCATAATGCCCACTTTACATTCACCTGGGGTAATGATACCCGGACAATTAGGACCGATCAATCTTGAATTTGTATCCAGTAAATAATTCTTCACACGTACCATGTCCTGTACCGGAATACCTTCAGTGATACACACGATAAGCGCTATTCCTGCATCGGCCGATTCCATGATTGCATCTGCTGCAAAAGCCGGTGGAACAAATATGATACTTACATTGGCCGATGTTGCCTTCACGGCTTCTTCTACGGTATTAAATACCGGTTTGTCAAGATGTGTGGTGCCGCCTTTATTTGGTGTAACTCCTCCAACTACATTTGTTCCGTATTCAATCATCTGGGTGGCATGAAAAGTGCCTTCCGTGCCTGTAAATCCCTGTACGATCACACGGGAATCTTTATTCACTAAAATCGACATGTAAGTGTTTTTTTAAAGCGCAAATATAGGAAAGTATAATTTTTGATACCTGACACTTTGCTGTTATCTGTGGCGATTACATCCAAAACCTACCAGGTTATTGAGTTTATGGAATAGTCAGAAACACGCATCTAAACTAATAAATATCTATGCTGAAGCTTATTATAATTTCATTGATGACTGTACTGTTTGGCAGATGCGGAAATTCACTGAAGCAAATAAATTATGACCAGACAAGCGATTCAACACTTACAATTTTGACTTATGGACTACCGGACATGACCTACCTGAAAGCGATGGATGCTGTTGGAAAAAAGTACCACCTTACTCATTATGCAGTTGCGGGTTGTATTGTCACCTCAGAATTATTAGATAGTGTTGAGAAGGAAAATCAAAAAGTATATGCTATTCTTGAAAATAAATATGGCAAAAAATGGAAGGCAACTTTTGAAAAAGAAATACAAGAAATGATCACCTTCCAAAAGAAAGTGGTGAAGTTGGTCCAACAGCAGGATTTTATAAGACAAAAGGAGGCGGAGCTGAGTGCAACCCAGGCCTGGCTAGATTTTCAGGTGCACCCTGATGCATCCACATCCGTTTTTGATGTTAAGGTTCTTGAATGGACACAATCATCTGACGACAGATTAATTTACGAACTGTCAGTAGATTTGAAAAAACAGACCGTGATTGTAAAGCAAAAATACAATGTGGGTGAGCCACAGAAATTTCGTTAATGAATTATACATTTAGAAAAGCAACATCTGCTGACATAGAGGCCATTTGGCAAATCCTTCAATATGCAATACTTCGGAGAAAAATGGATGGAAGCACACAATGGCAAGATGGTTATCCCAATCCGGGTGTTTTAAACTCCGATATTAAAAAAGATGCAGCATTTGTATTATTACAAGGTGATAAGATCATCGGATATATTGCTATCATGATCAATGACGAACCTCAGTACACTGAGATACAGGGTAAGTGGTTATCTGATGGTGATTTTGTGGTATTTCATCGTGTAGCGCTTTCAAAAGCATATTCAGGCAAGGGATTGGGTAAACTGTTTATGAATTTTGTAGAGCAGTTTGCTACAAAAAATAATATCTACAGCATCAAAGCTGATACAAACTTTGACAATGTGGAAATGAAAAAATTGCTTGAAAACTTTGGCTACACCCTTTGTGGCGAAGTGCATTTTCGGGGTACGCCCAGGATCGCTTATGAAAAAGTAATAGCAAACCACCTGGTATTGTAATATAAATACATAGCAGGAAAGACGGATACAATGCCTATTCCTTCAAAAGCACTTTAATTGCGATTTTATAAAAAATAGCTTGATGAGATTCCTTATTGCAAGGATTACTTCCCTGTGTAAAAGTTTTAAAGAAAACATTCTCCATTCGTAGCCTCATTTACAATAAATAATTTTCATTTTTCCTATCTTGCAAGCATGCAAGCCTACCTTGATCTACTTCAAAAAATAATTACAACCGGCACAGATAAAATGGATCGTACCGGCACTGGTACGCGCAGTATTTTTGGACATCAATTGCATTTTGATCTGCAAAAAGGGTTCCCGCTTGTGACCACTAAAAAGCTGCATTTAAAAAGTATCATTTATGAACTTTTGTGGTTTTTAAAAGGAGATACTAATATTCAATATTTAAAAGAACATGGCGTAAGAATATGGGATGAATGGGCTGACGAAAATGGAGATCTTGGACCAGTTTACGGAAAGCAATGGCGTAGCTGGCAAGGAGCAGATGGAAAAACATTCGATCAGATCAAAGACGTTATCCATCAATTAAAATCAAATCCTGACAGTCGCAGAATGATCGTGAGTGCATGGAATGTGGCCGACCTGCCTGAAATGGCGCTGATGCCATGCCATTGTTTGTTTCAGTTTTATACCTCCGAAGATCAAAATGGCAGAAGAAAATTATCGTGCCAGCTCTATCAAAGAAGCGCTGATGTATTTCTCGGCGTTCCATTTAATATTGCTTCCTATGCGCTGCTTACGCTGATGCTTGCGCAGGTATGCGACATGGAAGCCGGCACATTTGTACATACATTCGGCGATGTGCATCTGTATAAAAATCATTTTGAACAGGCAGAACTTCAATTAACACGCAAGCCATTTGATCTTCCCGAAATGAAAATAAATGAAGAAGTGAAAAATATCTTTGATTTCAAATTTGAAGATTTTACCCTTGAAAATTATCAGTTTCATCCAACCATTAAGGCGCCGGTTGCAGTTTAAAAAATCACACTATTGAAACAGGAATTAGCACATATTGTGGCCGCTTCTGAAAACAATGTCATCGGTACACATGGCGATCTTCCGTGGAAGCTGCCGGATGATTTTCGTTTCTTTAAAAATAAGACATGGGCTATGCCGGTCATAATGGGCCGTAAGACCTATGAGTCGATGGATGGAATACTTTCGGGCCGGATAAACATTGTAGTTACCAAGGATAAAGATTGGAAAAGGCCTCAAACCTTTGTGGTGCACGATATTCGTTCTGCGATAGAAAAAGCTAAAGAAGCCGAAACCCGCGAAATATTTATCATTGGAGGAGGAATTATTTTTTCTGAAACCATGAATATCGTAGATCGCATTTATCTTACGCGTGTGCATGCGGAGGTAGAAGGAGATACAAAATATCCTGAGATAGATCAACGTATTTTTGAAAAAATAGCTGAGCAATATCATCCCAAAGATGACAAACATTCTTACGATTTCACGTTTACAATTTGGGAGCGAAAAAAATCCTGATGTACACTTCTTTTCAACTTGCTAAAAAATTTCTAGAATATTTCTTACATGCTTCCAATGGCAAAGGACATGGTGTGCATTCACCTTTTGTATATGATTTTATTATTCACGTGCTGAATAAAAATGGAATTGCGGGTCAATTGCACTTTATTGAAGATCACAGGCGATCATTGTTAAAAAATAATCAGAAAATAGAAGTAGAAGATTTTGGGGCCGGCTCGGCTGTGATATCCACTAATACCAGGGTGATAAAGGACATTGCAAAATCGTCTCCCAAAAGTAAAAAATTTGCCCGACTGCTTTTTCGCATTGCATCCTATTATAAGTGTAAAACTATTGTTGAGTTGGGTACTTCGTTTGGTACTACCACAGCTTATCTTTCACTTTCTTCGCCCGAAGCAAAAGTGTTTACACTTGAGGGAGCCGGTGAAATCGCCGATCGGGCAAGAGCATTTTTTAGTAAAAATGATCTGCACAATATTGATTTACTGGAAGGATCGTTTGATAAAACTATTCCGCAATTATTGAACAAATTATCAGTGATCGATCTGCTTTTTATTGATGGCAACCACCAGGAAAAGGCAACACTTGAATATTTTGAACAATTTCTGAAAAATGCATCCGATGAATCCATTTTTATTTTTGATGATATACATTGGAGTGCAGGAATGGAACGCGCCTGGGAAACAATTAAAGCTCATGGAGCTGTTACGCTTTCTATAGATCTGTTTTTTATCGGGATTGTTTTTTTCAGGAAGGAATTTCTTGTAAATCAGCACTTTTCTATTCGCTTTTAAAGTTTTGTTTACCTTAGTAATCAATTATGAAAATTGGAGTTTTAAAAGAGCCGTCACCCGAAACACGCGTTTCTGTTTTACCCGAACACATTGCTTTACTTAAAAAATTTGATGGTGAAATTTTAATTGAAAATGGCGCAGGAGATTTAGCTTTTGCCTCTGATGAAAGCTATGTATCCGCAGGCGCAAAATGTGTTTCACGCACAGATGTGATCCGCGAAGCTGGCCTCATTCTCTGCATTCACTTGCCACAGGATTCGTCGGCGGAGGTTTTTAAAAACAAAATATTGATTGGCACTTTTCAACCATTATATCACAAAGATATTTTTGAAAAATTCGCTTCAGTTCAAACAACCATTTTTAGTTTGGATATGTTATTAAGAACCACACGTGCGCAAAGCATGGATGTGTTGAGCAGCCAGGCAAACATTGCAGGATATAAAGCAATCATTTTGGCGGCCGGCCTGTATCCAAAATATTTTCCCATGTTTATGACTGCAGCGGGAAGTATTGCTCCTGCAAAAGTATTGGTATTAGGTGCAGGAGTTGCGGGCCTTCAGGCGATTGCTACTGCACGCCGGCTGGGTGGGGTAGTGGAAGTTTTTGACACGCGCCCTGCTGTAAAAGAAGAAGTGCAAAGCCTCGGTGCAAAATTTATTGAAGTAGAAGGCGCCGCCGACGCCAGTAAAGCGGGAGGCTATGCCGTAGAGCAATCGCAGGAATTTCTTGAAAGACAGAAACAAAGAATTGCACAGGCGGTTCAAAAGGCCGACGTTGTAATTACCACAGCACAAATTTTTGGAAAGAAAGCGCCCATCCTGATCACCAAAGAAATGATCAGCACTATGAAAAGGGGATCTGTAATCATTGACATTGCAGCTTCTACAGGCGGCAATACCGAATTAACGAAGGATAATGAAACATTAATTTCAGATGGCGTTAAAATCGTTGGCAATTCTAATTTGCCTGCTACTATGCCATTTGATGCAAGCAAGCTGTATGGAAAGAACCTGGCCAATTTCATGGCTTTGCTATTCGATAAGGAAAACAAATTCTCGATCAACTTTGATGACGACCTGGTAAATGCCGCCTGCATCACTTTTGATGGGAAAATAATTAATGACCGTGTAAAAAATTAAGATGGAAACATTCGATCTGTTTATTCGTCAGCACATGGATATGGTTTATATCGTGATCCTGATGATTTTTTTAGGCATTGAGATTATTGGCCGGGTGCCCAGTGTGCTGCATACTCCGCTGATGAGTGGTGCCAATGCGATTCATGGTGTAGTGATTATTGGGGCCATCATTGTGATGGGTAAAGCAGAAAGTGATAATTATCTCGCATTGATCCTTGGCTTCCTTGCGGTAGTGCTTGGAACTTTGAATGTTGTTGGAGGATTTGTGGTTACAGACCGCATGCTGGAAATGTTTAAAAAGAAAAAACCCAAACCTTAAGACAAAAACATGCCTCATAATATTTTATCTATCAGTTACCTCATTGCTTCTGTCACTTTTATCATTGGACTTAAAATGCTTTCTCATCCTGCAAGTGCAAGGCGGGGCAACCTGATAGCGGCATCGGGTATGGCGCTCGCTATTTTTGCCACTATCTTTTTATATGAAGATGAAGGGAAGCATTTGGGCAATTATGGCTGGATCTTTTCTGCCATCGGCATTGGCCTTGTGGTGGGTTGGATGATAGCCAAAAAAGTAAAGATGACGGCGATGCCCGAACTGGTTAGCTTTTTTAATGGTATGGGTGGAGCATGCGCCGCATTGATCTCTATTGTTGAATTTGATTACATCTACCGGAATGGATTAGGAACACCTGATACCATTTTCTCATCTGTAGTTCACGCCGGACATTATTTAGCCATAATTGCAGGAGCAATTATTGGGAGTGTTTCTTTCGCGGGAAGCATGATCGCCTGGGGAAAATTAAATGGAAGTATTAAAGACGTTTCTTTCAAAGGGCAGCACCTCGTAAACCTGCTGATCCTTGTGCTGGTAGTTGCAGGCGCAATTTTTACTTACTTCAGCAATGCAGCCGGCGCAAATATTCCGTTTTTTATTACGGTTTTTCTTGCGCTTTTGTATGGTGTTGTGTTTGTTCAGCCGATCGGTGGTGCAGATATGCCGGTGGTAATATCGCTGTTGAATTCTTTCACAGGTGTGGCTGCTGCATGTGGCGGATTTTTGTATGATAATAAGGCGATGCTTACAGGCGGTATTCTTGTAGGCGCGGCTGGTACATTACTCACTATTCTGATGTGCAAGGCCATGAACCGTAGCCTGAAAAATGTATTGATTGGTTCATTTGGCGGAACCAAATCTGGGCCGGCAAGAAATACATCCGAACAAAGTGCTATCAAAGAAATCACCGTAACGGATGCGGCAATGGTAATGGCCTATGCGAAGAAAGTGATGATTGTACCAGGCTACGGCCTGGCAGTTGCGCAGGCACAACATAGCTGCCATGAATTAGAAAAATTATTGGAAGAAAAAGGCGTGGAAGTCAAATATGCAATTCATCCTGTAGCCGGTAGAATGCCTGGCCACATGAATGTGTTGCTGGCTGAAGCGGATGTGGATTATGATAAACTATTGGAAATGGAACAGGCCAATGATGAATTGCCTGCAACTGATGTGGCGCTTGTGCTGGGCGCAAATGATGTAGTAAATCCTGCGGCAAAAAATGATCCGTCATCGCCCATTTATGGAATGCCTGTATTGGAAGTAGAAAAAGCAGGAATGGTGATCGTAAATAAACGAAGCATGAAACCCGGGTATGCAGGTATTGAAAATGAATTATTTTTTGATCCCAAAACTTCCATGCTTTTTGGCGATGCCAAAAAAGTATTACAGGAATTGATTGGGCAGATTAAGGAGATTTAAGATTTAAGATTGTGATTGGTTGATGCATTTATACGTTGATTGGTTTATGCGTTTATTGGTTGATCCGTTGATTCGTTGAGAACCTTCAACCTTGAACCTTCAACCTTGAACCTTGATCCTTGAACCTTGAACCTTGAACCTTCAACCTCAGTTCCTTCTGCAAACTTTGCTCATTGCTCCGCTCTTGCCTTTAAAATCTCTTCACTATGAATCTTTGATTTTGGTTTTTTAAAGATCTTAAAAATCTTCCCTTCTTCGTCTATTAAAAATGTGGTTCTTTTTAGTCCCAAAAATTTAATGCCATACATATTTTTTTCTCCCCAAACACCGTAAAGGTTGATGATCTTTTTTTCCGGATCAGCTATCAGCCGGAAGGGCAGCTTGTATTTTTCTTCAAACTTTTTATGCTTTTCTTCCGCATCGGGGCTTACGCCTAAAACCACAAATCCCGCTTCTGTAAGATCAGCAAAATTGTCTCTCAGGTTACAGGCTTCTACCGTACAGGTAGGTGTATCATCCTGCGGATAAAAATAAAGCACCACTTTTTTGCCACGGAAATCTTTCAATGAAATTTTTTTGCCATCCTGGTCTGTCGCTGTAAAATCTGGGGCTTTATCGCCCGGTTGTAAATCTGCCATAATAATATTTTACCTGGTAAATGAAATCGTTTTTACGGAAGCATTGCCTGCTTCGTCTTCAACATACAACTTTAAGGTGTGCTCACCTTTAGGGCATTTCTCATCGAAGTGGTAAATGAAATTGTGGCCCTTGTCATTGCTGAACATCAACCATTTTCCATCAAGCTCTGCCCTGAAATTTTTCAATTCGTCGTTGTTGTCTTTTGGCACAATTACAATAGAACGATGGCCCGAAAGGTTAGCGCCATTGGCAAATCCTCCGGTGAAAACAGGCGGCTCATTATCTGTGATCAATTCGAAATCGCCAAACGTTCTGAATTTTGCTGTAAACCATTCGCCTTCCTTTTGAGCTTTCACCACTTCTGATTTTCCTTTCCACGACCGCTTCATTAAAATTTTATCTTCTGCATTGATCACTTTGGATGGTTTGATCCAAACGGTAAAAAAATCCTGTGATGGAACAAGTCCGCTTAAAATAGAATAAACATTCGAAACCGCATTTGGATTTGTAGCAGCTTTTGTATCAAGATGAAATGCAACAGAATCGTACAGTGCTTTTTCATTTATAAAAAACTGCAGATTGTTATTTTCAAAAACATTTACCATCAAAGGATGAAACTCATTCTTATCAGTAAAACTTAAGGCTTCCAAATCTCCGGTTTCTTTAATGATTCCTTTTTGGATATTAAATTCAATTACAGAAGTATTTCCATTTGCATCTTTCACTTCTATCTTTACCGGGTGTACATTCCGGTCGTTCAAATCAATAACGCCGTCGTTCATGATATCTTTATAAACACCTTCCGGATAGCCCGGCAGCCTGCTTAAATGCTGAATATAGGGGCCACCGCCGGCTTTTGTTTTGTAATCAATGTGTGCGTTCAGATATCTTGTTTCATCATAAGAAATACTGTCGAGCTGAAAAGCAGATAGTGCTTCATTATCCACAAATAGTATGGCTTCATAAATACCGTTCGGGTTATTACTGCCGCTTTGTTTGTCGTTGGCAGTGATGCCAAAACTTACTTTATCAGTGTGCACAGGCACCACACTTTGAGTGGCTATATATTTATTGCCGACTTTTTTAATTGGTATATGAACCGGTGATTGACTGTAGGTGCTTTTGCACCTGTCGTACATATAAAGATGAACAATAGTGGGCGGCACCTGGTCCGGAATAGGGAAATTAAACAAAAGCGGATTCAGCACTTTATCTGTTTTGGTGTCGCGGATTTCAAAATGAACATGCGGCCCGGCGCTTCCTCCTGTATTGCCACTAAGTGCAATGAACTGGCCTTTTTTTACTGGAAACTGATCCGGTTTCAGATCAAGCGAAATAGCCCATGATTCATTTTTATATTGTTGGGCATAAACGTAATCATTCAGTGCAGGGAAAAATTTATTTAAATGGCCGTAAACAGTTGTGAGTCCGTTTGGATGATTGATATAAATAACCTGGCCAAAGCCGAAAGGAGCTACTCCTACGCGCGCTACGTAACCATCGGCAGCCGCAACAACTGTTTTATTTTCTGCCTGGTCTGTACGGCAGTCGAGCCCCATGTGATAATGGTTTGACCGTAGTTCGCCAAAATTTGCAGACAAACTGATTCTTACATTTTTTACCGGGTATATAAAATAATCGGCCGGATAATTTTTTGGAGGAAAATACTGCCCAAAACTATTTACGGATACTAAATAAAGCGCTAAAAAAAGGAACGGTTTATGTATAAGATTTCTGACAACGATGGTTTCTTTCATATCATCGCAAAGCTAAGAACATAAAAATATAATTCTGTATGGCTACAAAGTCTGATAAAATTGCACTCTTTATTCTTGGTGCTGCCGCTACGGTGGCTGTGATCCGTTTTTTAAATATGCCAAAAGAAGAACGTGAAGAATTCTGGGAACATATAAAAGAAAGGACTAACACACTACTTGAGAATACCGACCAAACCGTAGAAAAGGTGAATCACTTTATAGGAGAATATGATTCAAAAGGAGATAATGAATGGGTGGATAAATTATACATCCTGAAGAAAATGTTCAAAAACCTATATGGTTCGGATAAGCATTTCTTGCTGTAATTATCAATGATGGTGTTATTTTCTTTAATTCAAAAAAAATATCAAACCGGCTAAAAAAAGTTGAGGGATAAAATGACATCAATAGCGTGCATACAGAGCCTTACCGGCCAGCTTTGAAGCAGAAAATTAAATTTTTATTTTTTTGAGGAAAAAGTGCTTTTGATGGAAGCATTATCAGCTTACCGGTTTTTTAGGAGCGGTGTACATTAATTTTTTTACCGCCTCTTTATCTTCTTTTTCTTTATTGAGATCAAATCCGGAGCGGAAAACATAATCCCAAAAATGGGTACTTACCCCAAAGCCTCTGTGTTCATTTTTATAATGATGCAAATGATGATTGCGCCATAAAGGTTTCATCCATTTATAGGGAGGATTCCATGCATGTATCGCATAGTGCATACTTCCGTAAAGAAGATATCCCAAAATAAACCCGGGAAAAAATGCCATAGTATTAAATTTTATAACCGCGTACATCAACAGGAAAATGAGCGAAGCAATGATGAGGCTGGGTACCGGTGGCATAAAAAGCCGTTGCTTATCTCTTGGATACTCATGATGATTGCCATGCATTACATAAGTGATGCGCTGCAACCTTGGATTTTCACTTACATAATGGAAAACAAACCGGTGCATGATATATTCAAAAAATGTCCAGAAAAATACACCACCAACAAACAATGCCGCGATCTTCCACCCCGGAAAATGCAATGTGTTATAAGCGTAATAGGGAAGTAAAACAATTACCGGCATGTACATGCCCCAAATAAGAAGCGGATGTGTTTTGGTTAAATATTCCAAATACCGGTTTTTAAAAATTTGTGCCTGCCCTTTATTATGAATTTTATCGAACTTCATTTTATCTGTTATTGTTGCAAAATTACAACCAAAAAACAAATCAGAAGACGGGTGGTTAGCAGGTTGTATCTAAAAGTATAGGTATAGAGTATGTAACTTGCATACATTAATAATCACCCTTATGCGATTGGTTTCTTACCAGAAAGATGACCATGCACAACTTGCTTTGTGCGTTCATAATAAATTGTATGATTTAGACAGGTTGCATCCGTCGCTGCCGTCGGGCATGACTATGTTTCTGAACTATTGGGATGATGTATATCCGATCGCTGCCGGCTTTAATCAGCAATTGATGGAAGGCCATGAAAAGTTTAAGGGAATTCCTATTGAAGAAGTTCAATTGCTGGCGCCAGTTCCATCGCCTGTAAGTTGCCGTGATGCTTATGCCTTCAGGCAGCATGTGGCCATGGCACGGCGAAACCGCAATGCGCCCATGATCCCGGAATTTGATCAGTTTCCCGTTTTTTATTTTACAAATCAAAATAGCATTTGCGGGCCTGGCGAAGTAATAGTGATGCCCGATCACCTTCAAAAACTTGATTTCGAATTAGAATGCGCAATCGTCATCTGTCGTCCGGGCAGAAATATAAAAGCTGAAGATGCGCATGAGTATATTGGTGGTTTTATGATCATGAATGATTTTAGCGCGCGTACGCTGCAGGCCGAAGAAATGAAATTAAATCTTGGGCCGGCAAAAGGAAAAGATTTTGCAACAGCAATGGGGCCGTGGCTTGTAACGGCAGATGAATTAGAGCCTTATAAAACTGCGCCTTTGGAAGGCCATACAGGCAATGCTTACGATCTTTCAATGAAAGCTTTTGTAAATGGCCTACAGGTGAGCAGTGGAAATTTAAGAGACATGAACTGGACGTTTGAAGAGATCATTGAACGCGCCAGCTATGGTGTTCAATTATTTCCCGGCGATGTGATAGGCAGCGGCACAGTGGGCACAGGGTGTTTTCTTGAATTGAATGGTACAGGAAGGATGAATGATAAAGACTACAAAGAGCAATGGCTGATGCCTGGCGATAAGGTTGTAATGCAAATTGACGAATTGGGCAGGTTGGAAAATGAAATTTTGGAAGATGAGCTCAACTTTTCCATCCTGCAATTAAAGAAATAAAAAAACCGGCCTGCAAAATGCGAAGCCGGTTAAAAAGTAACACAATCACAATTTTTATTTTGCAGCGGCAGCTTCTTTCAGCATTTCTTTCACCGCAGTGCCTATCTGCTGATCTTCACCTTTTAAAATTTTATTGTAGTCGTTATTTACTTTAATATCAGGTTCAAGTTGCATATTTTCCAGGGGCCTGTTTTCCTTTAATCCGATAACGGCGATCATCGGGATACCAAAAACCATGGTAGGATCAATCTGTGTTTCCCACCACACCGCTGTGCCCGTGCCGGCTACAGGCATACCTATCAGCTTGCCGAGGCCTTTGGCTTTGTAGGCATAAGGAAAAACATGCGCATCGCTGTAATTTGCTTCATTCATTACTACACAACTTGGTTTAGACCATTTATTGGCAGGTTCTCCACCGGCTACCGGCGTAACACCATAAGGAATGAATTTTACGTAATCTTTTCCCGACAAGAATGTAGTAAGATCTTCATGCAACCAACCGCCACCATTAAATCTTGTATCTACTATCAGCGCTTCTTTACCACGGTTTTTTCCAAGCACTTCATCATATACATTTCTGTAACTGGCGTCGTTCATGGATTGTACATGTACATAGCCTACTTTTCCATTGCTTAATTTATCAACCATATCAGCCATTTTTTTTCTCCAGCGATCATACAAAAGGCCGTTTTCTTCTCCTGTTGAAATGGGTTTCATCACTTCTTCAAATGTTTTACCATTTGCATCTTTTATGGTAAGCAATACATTCTGATCTTTTTTGCGGTTTAGATAAATAGCCCAATCTTCATTGGCTGTAATGTTATTGCCATCAATAGCTATAATAGTTTGGCCAGCCCTCACTTTCGAATCAGCCTTGTCTAACGGGCCGCCGGCAATCACTTCGTCTATCCACAATCCGTTACCACCTTTTGTATCATCTATCAATAATCCGAGAGCAGCCGTTTCATCCGGATTGGTAAATTGCGGCCTGTATCTTCCTCCTGTGTGAGAAGCATTCAATTCGCCCAGCATTTCACTCAACAATTCACGGAAATCATAATTGTTATTGATATAAGGAAGAAATTTTGCATAGGTTTTTTCATATCCTTTCCAGTCTATACCGTGTATGGTTGGATCATAAAACTTCTTCAAAACCTGCCTCCAGGCATGGTGCAGAATATAATCGCGCTCGCCTGCTTCATCTACCACCATTTCACTCTTAATGGAAATTGGTTCCATCTTGCCGGAGTTAACATCTATTTTCGACAGTCGCCCATTGGCCATTACCACCAAAAATTTTCCATCGCGGCTTGGCTGCATAGCAGCATAACCACTTCCTAATTTTGCCAACGATTTGATTTCCTTTGTGCGGGTATCTATCTGCCACAGGTCATATCCTTTTTCAAATCGTGCAAGCACATAAAGTTTATCTCCTTTTGGTGAAAGTGCATAACTGGAAAGATTCATAGATCCAGGGGTAAGCCGTACTTCTCTTGTATCTAAATTGGTAAAGTCCATTTTAAAAGGTTCCTTAATCTTTTTTTCAAGTGAGGAATCTTTTTCTTTTGATTTGACGGTATCTTTTTTTCCTTTCAGAAGATCATATTCATCTTTATTAAGATTGAATTCGTCGTAAAGTTCTTTGTCAAAGAAAGTAGCGTAAATATCTACTTCTCTGGCGCCCTGGTAGGCAAGCGGTTGTTTACCGTTTTTACTTGTTATCCACAGCAATGCCTTACCATTCAATCCCCAATCCATGCCCCCTGTTCCGAATCCTGAAAGTGTAACATCCACTCCTTTTCCCGGATCGTTTACATCAAATACTACCACACCGCCACCATTGTAATATCCGCGGCTGTCATCCGCGGCTAAATAACGGCTATCAGGGCTCCAGGTATAACTTTGATCACCATCAGCATAAGAAAAATTCTGTCCTTTAGGTATGATGGTTGTCGATTTGCCTTTGTCCATATCATACACTTTAAGGGTATTTCTTTCTTCGAGATAAGCGATTTTTTTACCGTCGGGAGATACGAGTGGCTGAAATTCATCAAGATCGGTTTGAATAACTTTTTCGGTTTTCAATACAGTTGCATTAAAGAAATAAGGTTCTTCTTTTCTTTCAATTGAAGTTTTCATAATATCCCATCCCGTACCATCATGCTCTGCTGCGTAATAAAGGCTGCGTCCATCTTTACCCCACGTTACAGATCTTTCCTGGTAAGGAGTGTTGGTGATTCTTTTTGTAAAATTTCCTTCTACTGATGTTACGAAGATTTCGCCTCTGTAAACAAATGCGATCTGTTTTCCATCGGGTGAAAGATCCATTTCGGTACCTGAGGTTACCGGTTTTACTTTATCAGAATTATTTCCATCTTCAGTAAGGATCTGTACATTCAATTTCGAGGGTTTCCCATCAGGCGCCATTGTGTAGATACTTCCATCGTAAGTGAAGCAAAGCGTGTTATTGTTGGAAACTGTTAGAAACCTTACCGGATTCTTTTTGAATGTTGTAAGCTGTTTGGCTGTTCCACCTGCAATTGGTTTTTCATAAACGTTAAGCGTTCCGTCAGCCTCGCTCAGCCAAAAAAACTTTTTTCCATCAGCACTGAATACCGGTTCGCGGTCTTCGCCATTAAAATCTGAAAGTTTTGTATAGCTTTTTGATTTCCCGTCATACAGCCAAATATCGCGGGTAACCGATGAAGTATGATGTTTGCGCCATGGATCTTCATAGCCTTTTACGTCTTCAAAAATCAGTTGACTTCCCGAATTGTTGTAAGTGGCATAGTCCATTCCGGCTTGATTGATCATAACACTTCTGCCACCTTTAACGGGCACTTCATACAATTTTCTAAAAATACCATCAATAGGAAACCGCGCTGATACAGCAAGGTCGTGCCGATTTGTAGTAAAAATTACTTTGCTGTCATCCGGTGAAAATCCTGTGGGCAGATCGGAGGCAGAGTTGTAAGTAAGACGGGTGGGTTGTCCGCCATTGGCTGACATTAAATACACATCAAAATTGCCAAAACGGTCACTCGCAAATGCGATACTTTTTCCGTCATGGCTCCAAACAGGCCTGAAATCATAAGCCGAATGGATGGTTAAAGGAATGGCAGTTCCTCCTTTTGAAGAAACTTTATACAAGTCGCCTTTATAACTGAATACAATAAAATTACCGTCAGGAGAAATAGCGGGATACCTGAGCCACAACGGTTCTGTTTGTGCTAATGTTGCAAAAGCCATTAACACAAATGCAAAGGATAAGAGAATTCTTCTCATAAACAAGATATTTGAGGTTTTTAATTTTTTTAAAAAGTGAAGAGATAAAGTTATGAAGAAGCGATGCGGCGCATCAACCGCTTATAAAGTTTTATGCGCTGTCATCACACTAAGGGGCAACCAGCCTGATGCCGGTGGATGTAAGATCGATCAATTGCGCTTTGTATAATTTGCCGATGGCCATTTTAAATGTTTTTTTACTCATTCCAAAAAAATCATAAATCGCCTCTGGGTCTGACTTGTCATAAAAAGGCAAATATCCATCATGCGATCGCAGTAAGTTCAGAATTTTTTCTGACTCATCATCCACACGATCATACCCGGGCTTTCCGGTTACGACGTCGATCAGTGTTTCGCCGGTTTTTTCATTTTTGAAAATTTTCTTTACAAAACCTTTAAGCCTGTCGCCGGGCTGTAATGGGCGGAATACCTCATTGAAATGAAGTATACCTTTATGTTTATTATTAATGATGGTTTCAAAACCGATATTGGTGCGGCGGTAAATAGTGAGATCTACCTGCTCCATTTCCTTAATTGAAAGCGGATCGTTTACAAGAGATTTTTCAAAATATTCTGTAGCACTCAACCGCCCGGTTTTTTGATCAAGAATAATCTTTACGAAGTACCAGCCCTGCGGCCGCATAAAACTTCTCATATTTGATTTCGGTATAAACAGATCTTTCATTAAACCAAAATCGAGGAATGCTCCAAAACCGGTAATATTCACCACTTTGAGCCGTACGATGTCATCCAGCATACCCATCGGTTGTTGGGTAGTGGCGATCAATCTGCCTTCGCTATCGTGGTATAAAAAAACGCTGATTGTATTGCCAATGTGTGCATCCTTTGGTACAAATCGTTTGGGAAGCAATATTCCTTCATCGGTACCTTCTAAAAAAAGTCCGGCCGGTTTTTCGCGAAGTACTTTAAGGTCATTAAATTTTCCGATGGTAATCATAAGCCAAAGGTAGCTTTCTTTCAAAAGCACTTTTATCGGCATTTTTTAAAAAACAAACCCATTAATATAAAGGTGGCTAAACGCGGGTAGCCGAAAACCCTTAAATGCTGCGAGTTTCAGAGGATAAAAGGTGTAAAAAAAAATTTGAAAAAAAATTGTTTACTTGAAAAACCTTATATATTTGTCGCTGTTTATAAATCAAACAATTTTCAAATCATGAACAAATCTGAATTAATCGCCAAGATGGCAGATGATGCAGGAATCACCAAAACACAAGCAAATGCTGCTTTGGATGCTTTTACAAGCGCAGTTACCAAAACTTTAAAAGGTGGCGGTAAGGTTACTTTGGTGGGTTTTGGTACTTTCTCTGTTACCAAAAGAGCCGCTCGTACCGGACGCAATCCTCAAACAGGCGCTGCTATTAAAATCAAAGCGAAAAAAGTTGCCAGGTTTAAGCCGGGTAAAGAATTATCATCTAAAATCTGATTTTTTTCAAATCACATTTTTAAAAGCAAGGTGCAATATTTGTATCTTGCTTTTTTATTTTATTAAATTAAACACCATGGGAAGAGGAGATAAAAAAACCAAGAAAGGAAAAATTTTTATGGGTTCATTTGGCAAAAAACGCCCCGCAGATAAAAAGAAAAAAGAAGAAAAGGCAACTTCTAAAACCAAATAATCAGGGAGCAAGCCTTTCGATTTTCCAGCCGGCATGAGTAGCGCTGTAAAGAATTCTGTCGTGCAGTCTTCCGGGCCTTCCTTGCCAGTATTCTATGCGGTCAGGCACTAAAAGGTAGCCGCCCCAGAAGGAAGGTCGGGGTATTTGCTGATCAGCATATTCTTTTTCAATTTGTTGTTCCTTATCCTGCAGGAATTTGCGGGAAGGGATCGTTTTACTTTGTGGCGAAGCCCATGCGCCAAGCTGGCTTTGGCGCGGGCGGCTTGCAAAGTAAGCATCACTTTCTTCGCCTGAAAGTTTTTGCACTGTACCCTCAATTCTTATCTGCCGCTCCAGTTCTTTCCAAAAAAACAATAAAGAGGCTTGCGGATTTTGTTTAAGGTCTTCTGCCTTTTTACTATTGTAATTTGTGTAGAAAGTAAATCCATTTTCGTGTATGCCTTTCAGTAATACGGTGCGTGCCGAAGGCCGGCCTTCTGTATTACAGGTGGCAAGCGTCATGGCATTGGGCTCATACACTTTTGATTCAATAGCTTCTTGCCACCAAACATCAAACTGCCTGAAAGGATCTTCCAGTACATCTTTTTTACTGAGCGTTTTTAATTGATACACCTGTCTTAATCCCGCTATCCGGTTATCTATTTGCATATATAGGAATAAACAACAAATTTACGGACTGCAAACAGAATCCGGCATAGTACTTCACTTATGCTTCTGTAGTAGTATTTTCAGCAGAAGGAGGTGAAGGCGGTGGCGTAGCCGTATTAGACGCAGGCGCATTAAATTTTTGTTCAAATGAAGTTTTTAATCCATCGAATCCATTTTTTAAAGTGTCGCCTGGAGATTTAAAAACCCATGTGGAAAATAATGCCATCAAAGCGGCTAAGGCCGAAATATATACGCCAAAGCCTACAAAAGAACTGCCCATGAAGCTGTTCGCCATATTCAGATAAAAAACAACAGGAATAACCAAAGCGATCACTCCGGCCACCAACGCTATTATCCACAAGTTTTTATCGAGGTTTGCTGCCTGGTTGCCGTATATCGCTATCAATCCGCAGGCAACAAAACAAAAAAAGCCGAGAATTCCCCAGCCGTGCATTCCATTTACACTGTTGGACATGCCTAAAATTGAAACGGACATCCAGGGAAGGAACATTGAAATAAATCCGATAACTGAAGCGATGAGTAAAAATTTACGCTGTTTGTGCATTGTTTGAAAGTTCATGTGAGCAAGATTTAAAAGATTGAAAATATAATCTCAAAGGCGGGCATGCAGTTGCTCACAGAAGTACGGGATGTAAAAATAGGGAAATTATAAAATCACTTAATATGAAGGTAAAAAATCTTTTAAAGATTGTGGATTTTACTTTGGCTCACCATCATTTCGAGGCCTGCTATCATTTTTGATTTCTCTTCTTCATAAAGGCTCACCTTGCTTTCCAGTTCTTTGAGACGGAGCATTTTTCTTTCCAGTTCTCCTTCGCGCTGAACCATCTCAGCCATCTGGCGTTTAAGGCCTTCGTTTTCGCTTTTAAGGCTGATACGGGTAGTTTCAAATTCTTTGTATTGCTCGTTGAGCGATAATTGTTGTTGAAGGCGGATCTCAAGATCTTTCTCGCGCTGGGCGGCACCTTCCAATTGGCGCTGAAGATCGCCGATTGTTTCCTGCATAGATTGAATATCGTTAAGCCGGAGATCAAAATCACTTTTTATATTTCCTATTTCATTCGATTCCGCTTTTAGTTTATCCAATTCGGCCTCTACTGCCTCCAGTTGCTGCTGCGTTTGGTCAAGTTCATTTTCAAGCCTTTCTTTCTTTTCGTTTTCTTCATAATATAGTTCCTTCCAGTCTTCTTCATCTTTCATTGCAGGCTTTGTAAATACAGGTGGCGTGATAATTTCTGATTTATTTTCTTCAAGTTGCTTCAGCCGTTGCTGAAACTTTGTGAATTGTAATTCGTAATAAGCGCTTTGATCTTCCAGCGCTTTTAATTTCGATTTCATGGTGCGCAAGCCTTCCATCTGATAGCTGATATCAGAATCACTGAAATTTTTAAATAGCGGAAACTTTTTATTTGCAGGCAGTTCGTAACTGCTCACCAGCAATCGCCATGCGAATATAAAGCATGCTATCAGCACGATTAGGGATACGATCCAGATCCACATATTACATGTTTTACAATAATAAATACGCGGGGGTAATGTGTGATATTTCAAAGGATGATTGCCTTGTGGGCAACAGGATCGGGATAAGCGGGTCGAAAATAATACAAATTATCCGGTTACCAAAGTGCCTACTTTTTCGCCCGTTACCACCCTCAAAAGTGTACCCGGCGTGTCCATATCAAACACCAGAATTGGCAGATTGTTTTCCATGCACAGCGTAAAAGCAGTCATATCCATTATCTTAAGATTGCGCGTAATGCATTCAGAAAAAGAGATCTTGCTGAATTTCTTTGCTTTTTTATCTTTTTCAGGATCGGCATTATAGATACCATCTACCCGTGTCCCTTTCAGTATGGCATCAGCTTTTATTTCAATAGCTCTTAAAGATCCGGCTGTATCGGTAGTAAAATAAGGGTTTCCGGTTCCAGCTCCGAAAATTACTACCCTGCCTTTTTCAAGGTGGCGGATAGCCCTTCGGCGAATGTAGGGTTCTGCAATCTGCTCCATCTTAATGGCGCTCTGCAGCCTCGTGTAGATGCCGATTTTTTCAAGCGCACTTTGTAATGCCATTCCATTAATTACTGTAGCAAGCATTCCCATATAATCGCCCTGGGCACGCTCAATTCCGGTTTCTGCTTCGTTCATGCCACGATAAATATTTCCCCCTCCGATCACGATAGCCACCTGAACGCCCAGTTCGGTAATGAGTTTAATATCCTGAGCGTACTGGCTGAGTACCTGTGGATCAAGTCCAAAATTTTTATCACCCATTAATGATTCACCGGAAAGTTTGAGCAGCACTCTTTTGAACTTAGGAAGCATAAAAGTAAAATTGATCTTTTTTTGTGGAAACCGCTGCAAGATAAGTAAATTGAAAAAGGATACAAGTGGAATTTAAGAGATTGAAAAATCAAACCTTCCAAAACCCTTGTTCTTTTTCATCCAATAATTGTTTTGCCCTGCTGATAGATTGATCCAGAGTGCTTGTAACGTTTGCCTTTCCGACGGCAAAAATAAATCTCGCCTCCTTCAATTCTTTCATCACCTGGTCGCTGTTTATTTCAGAAAGAATCACTTTGGTGTGTTGTGCTTTGAGTGAATGCAAAACTTCTTCTAAAATTTTTATACCCGTTGCGTCTATAATGGAAACATGCCGCATGCGGATGATCAACACTGATGGCCTGCTATCTGAATAGCGCAATGCCTCCCTGATCTTGTATGCAGCTCCAAAAAACAAAGGCCCGGTGATCTCAAATATTTCTATGGATGAAGGCAACTGATATCTGCCATCCACCAAATCATATCCAAATTCGTTATCCGCTACCGATAATTTTACATCACTATATTTCACCATTTTTCTCACAAATGAAAATGCGGCGAGTATGATACCGATCTCAATAGCTGCGGTGAGATCAACCAGGATGGTTAATAAAAAAGTAACAAGCATTACCGCAACATCGCCCTTAGGACCATAAAGAATACTCCTGAAATTGCGCCACTCACTCATATTATAGGCCACGATTACAAGCACTCCTGCAAGAGTGGCTATTGGAATGTAAGAAGCCCATTTCCCAAAAAAAACCAGAATAAGCAGTAGTACCAATGCATGCACCATACCTGCTATCGGGGTACGACCATTATTTTTCACGTTAGTAGCAGTGCGTGCAATAGCACCTGTAGCGGGTATGCCGCCAAATAAAGATGAGCCGATGTTAGCAATACCCTGGCCAATCAATTCGGTATTAGAGCGATGATTACCACTGATCATACCATCGGCAACTACAGCAGATAATAAAGATTCAATGGCTGCAAGCATAGCAATCGTAAAAGCCGGCTGAACCATTTTCTGAAGTACTTCAAGATTGATGGACGGAATATGAGGTGCGGGGATAGATGAGGAAATGGTGCCAAAGCGGCTGCCGATGGTTTCAACCGGTAAATGAAATAACTGAACCAAAATGGTAGTTGCAAGAATTGCGACCAGCGAACCGGGAATTTTTTTTGACAGGTAAGGAAAGAAAAGAATTATGAGTATCGTGGCTGTAGCAAGAATAATCGCATAAAAATTTATTGAAGAAATATTGGCAAAATACGCGCTCCACTTTTGAATAAAACCGGCAGGCACTTCACCCATTTCTAATCCGAAAAAATCTTTGATTTGCGAAGAGAAGATGATGACCGCTATACCGCTTGTAAAACCAACAATCAGGGAGTGCGGAATGTATTTAATTATAGAACCAAGGCGTGCAATGCCCATGCATATAAGCATGAGCCCTGCAAGGAAAGTGGCTATGATAAGCCCTTTGATACCATAGGTTTGCACAATGCCATAAACAATCACGATAAAAGCGCCAGTTGGCCCTCCTATCTGTACGCGGCTGCCACCCAAACCGGAAATTAAGAAACCGGCAATCACAGCAGTGATCAAACCTTTTTCAGGGCTAACGCCACTTGCAATTGCGAAGGCAATAGCGAGCGGAAGAGCGACAATTCCTACTATAATACCCGCCAACAGATCGCGGGAAAAAGCAGGCCATGAATAATTTTTCAGGGTGTCGACCAACTTAGGCCTGAATATTTCCTTCATACATGCAAAGCTACATGTTACCGTTTTTACGATTACATGATGTTTATCATACACTCAGCTTTTTACAGATCGTCTTTTGAAAATTTGCGCAAGGCGAAAAAAATGTATAAGCCTAAATAAATCAGACTGGCAATCACCATTACCCATGGTTCAGGTGCGCCTTTGTAAAGTACTTTGGTGCCAAAAGGCAATGGCAGCAGTGTGTCTGTAACCTGAAGCGGAAGGAAATAACCAATGGGATCCCATTCAAATTTAAAATTGATGAGCGTGGCAAGAAGCCATTCAAAAATAAGTCCGTATAAAAAGAAAACGGCGATAGCGATACCACTTCTTCTGAACAAAATAGCCAGAAACATAGCGAATGACAGGTAAGAAAAAGTTTGGATCAGAATATATAAAATGTTTTCAGCGCCTTCAAATGAAAATGTTGAACCCTTTGTCATTAAGCCAAAAAGCAATGCTACCAAGGCATTGAATAAAGTAGCGGCCAATGAAAACAGAAACGCAAAAACAAATTTTACAGCTACAAACTGCCGGCGCTCCAATCCATCAATAATATTTTGCCTGTGTGTTTTAAAATTAAATTCATTGGTAAGCAGCATGATAAAAAGTATACCCGGAAAATATAGCAGCCAACTGCTCATGAAACCAACTGTTTGCCAGATCTTGGGAAAGCCATAAGGTGTTCCGATCAGCACCTGGCTCATGGGCATATTTTCTATGGTTAACTGATTGGTATAATATCCGATATAATTAATGCCTGTAATTGATGCAAAATAAAGTATGGTAAAAATCCAGAACGCACGGTACCGGCGCACTTTCATCCATTCAATCTTAAGTAAATGTGCCATATTTGTTTAGTTGTTGGTAAGTTCAAAGAACCTGGATTCAAGACTTTTTTTCCGAAGGGTAAGATGATTAAGAACGATTCCCTTGCTGAAACAATATTGATTGATTTCTGAAAGGTTTGCAGTGCCTGTAGGAAAAAATGCATGTACTGAATTTTTGGTAAGTTCTGCATTACTGATGCCCGGGTAGGATTTTAAATTTTCAAGCAGCGTTTCATTATCTGAGCAAGAAACTTCTACGATGTCTTCATTGCTGAGTATTTCTGCCACATCGCCATGCGTAATGAGTGATCCGCTTTTGAGAATAGCCACGTGTGTACATATTTTTTCTACCTCATCCAGTAAGTGGCTAGCCATTATGATGGTTTTACCTTCTTCATGTAGGTTGCGCATCAATTGACGGATTTCTGCAATTCCAACAGGATCTAATCCATTGGTTGGCTCATCGAAAATGAGTACAGACGGATCTCCTAATAAACAGGAAGCAATAGCCAGCCGCTGTTTCATTCCAAGTGAATAACTACTGAATTTTGAATGTTTTCTTTTGTTTAGATCTACGATCTCCAAAACTTTTTGAATATCATTTTCCCCTTTCTTTTTGATGGCCGCGTTGATCTTTAAATTTTCTACCGCATTCAGATAATGATAAAAATTGGGTGTTTCCAACAGTGTTCCGATCTTCCTGCGTTCGTCGCCGGTAGGGGTTTTACCAAACAATAAATAACTGCCCTGCGTGGGACGAATAATATCTGTGATAGTACCTAAAAGGGTGGTTTTGCCACTTCCATTAGGGCCTAATATTCCAAATACAGAACCCTCAGGTACCGAAAAACTAACATTCTTCAGAGCCTGAATGCGACCGTAATTTTTGTGCAACTGGTTTACAGTAAGTATGGTCATAAGCAAAAAATATGTAAGCAATTTATAAAAAGTGAATCCAAAAAAAGAAGTTTTATTGTAAACGGTTGGACATCCAATTTTTTTATCTGCGTCAAAAGCACTTTTTTTAGAAATTTCTAAAAAGTTTCAATGCCTTTAAAACGCCTCTCTCAGGGCATTTCAGCATCATGCCATACAGATGTGAATTCTCCGATAACCGCAATATTATTTTTAAAATCCAATTTATCAAGCATCAGTAATTGAATGTCTTTTGGCAACACTTTTCTGGTAAAAGGATTTAAGGTTCCGCCTTTTGCACCTGCCTGGGCCGCAGGATCATATTGAAATTCAGGATCTGTAAGAGTGCCGCGGGGATACATGATGCCTGGGGTACCAAGGCCGCGGATATCCAGGTCGGTAGGATGATGCAACCCGATTGTGTGGCCAAATTCATGCGCTGCGGTGGTTGACCGGTTTAAAAGGTTTTCTTTTAAAAAATATCCCGTATTGCTGCCGATGCCATCTACATAAGAAATATTTCCATGGGCATAATCTTCTATTCTGAAATAATTAAATCGCGGATCTACATTTTCAATTACCTCTTCTGTAGTAAGGTCGGTCCGGAACATACCATCAATTTCAAATACTACATCCATCCATTGTTTTTTAATGCGGACAGAAACATCAACTTCATTCCATTGGTCACGTATATCAAAAGCGATCTGGCTTGCCAGCTCATTGTTTGCGGCATTGCCATAGCAGATGATCGTAGCCCGAATAACGATTCTTTTTTCTTCAGAAAAGATCTCGACTTCTCCCAAAAAAATATTTTTTAATTTCTTACAGGTTTGCCGGTTTTTAATACACTTTGAAGCCTTTCCAGTGTTTTCTTTTCACCACATAAGCTTAAGAAAGCTTCTCTTTCAAGATTTAAGAGGTATTGCTCATTTACAATCGATGCCTCGCTCAGGTCGCCTCCACACATTACATACGCGAGTTTCTTTGCAATCTTCACATCATAGTCGGTTATATAATTACCGCGCCACATACCATTAATGCCGGCGTAGAGCATGCCCAGGCCGGTGCGGCCCAGCACTCTTATATCACTTCTTTCTTTTGGCTGCGTATAACCGCGGTCGTAAAGTTCTATTACGCTTTTTTTCGCTTCGCCTATTCTTCGTGATTGATTCATGGTCACTTCATCAATGCCTTTTCGAAGTATTCCAATATTGAAACCATCAAAAGCTGAAGTGGCTACTTTAGCGGTGCCTATGGTTATAAAACGGTTTTGTAAGGGAATGGTTTCAGGTTCGTTTGGCTGCATTTCGTCAGATACGCGCAGTGCAAATTCCTTTGTGCCGCCGCCACCCGGAATAAGTCCAACCCCAAGTTCTACCAGGCCGATGTAAGTTTCTGCCGCAGCCTGAACTTTATCTGCATGCAGGCAAATTTCACAGCCTCCACCCAGCGTAAGTCCATGTGGTGCCACCACTACGGGTATAGATGAGTATCTTAAACGCATGGTCGCATTTTGAAACATCCGAACGGCAAGATCCAGTTCATCATATTCCTGTTCTGCGGCAAGCATAAAGATCATACCTACATTCGCTCCTGCACTGAACTGTGCGCCTTCATTGGCGATTACCAGTCCCTTATATTTTTCTTCGGCGATGGATACTGATTTATTGATCGCTTCCAGCACTTCTCCTCCGATGCTGTTCATCTTGGTATTCCAGGTAAGGGCTACCACATCATTACCTAAATCGTAAAGATGCGAAGCACTGTTTTTCCAAACTGTCTTTTCTTTGAGGTCACTTAAAATAATAAAGGCATCTCCGCCGGGTAATGATTTGTATGTTTTGGAACTAACGTCGTAGCATAAACGTTTTCCGTTTTCTATTTTATAAAAGGAAGTATTACCGGCCTGAAGAAAATCTTCAACCCATGGTGCTACTTTATAATTCTCCTTTTTCATGGCATCCGCCGTCTTTTGTACACCCATCAGATCCCAGGTTTCAAACGGACCAAGTTCCCAGCCAAATCCGGCCTTCATGGCATCGTCAATTCTGTAGATTTCATCGCTGCTTTCGGGTATACGGAATGATACATAAGAAAACAGGCTATAATGAAATGCACGGTAGAATTCTCCAGCTTTATCAGTGCCATGCATCATCTGTTTCAATCTTGTAGAAAGGTCGTCAATGGGTTTGGCAGCCTCCAGTGTGGCAAACTTTGGTTTATTACGCGGTGCATATTCAAGTGTATCCAGGTTAAGCGTAAGTATTTGCTTTTGTCCCTGGTCATCTTTTGTTTTCTTAAAAAATCCTTGTCCTGTTTTATCCCCGAGCCATTTATTCTCCACCATTTTTTGAAGCCACAACGGGATGGAAAAAATGTCGGATGCTTCATCATTGGGGCAATTATCTTTTACTCCCTGTGCCACTTTTACAAGGGTATCTATTCCTACCACATCTGCTGTACGGAAAGTAGCCGACTTAGGCCTGCCGGAAACAGGCCCGGTCATGGCTTCGATATCGTCAATTGAAAGTTGAAGTTTGTCCATCAAATGAAAAATGGACATGATACTGAAAACGCCTATCCGGTTAGCGATAAAAGCGGGAGTGTCTTTAGCCAGCACCGTTGTTTTACCGAGAAAAAGATCACCATAATGCATCAAAAATTCAACCACGCCTGCATCGGTATGCGGCGTAGGAATTATTTCAAGTAACCGCAGATAACGTGGCGGATTGAAAAAATGGGTTCCGCAAAAATGCTTTTTAAAGTCGTCGCTTCGCCCTTCAGCCATCAAATGAATCGGAATTCCTGATGTGTTGGAAGTAACGAGGGTGCCTGGTTTTCGGTATTGTTCAACCTGGTCGAAAATCAGTTTTTTAATATCCAGCCTTTCCACTACCACTTCAATGATCCAATCTACCTTTTCGATATCTTTCATATTGTCGTCAAAATTGCCTGTGGCAATATTTTGAAGATCATTTTTTGTAAAAAGTGGTGATGGATTAGACTTTGCCGCTGCCGCCAGTGAATCATTTACGATACGGTTTTTTACTGCAGGATCAGAAAGATCAAGTCCTTTTTTTAGCTCACTTTCTGTTAACTCCTTCGGCGCCATATCCAATAAAAGAACACGCACACCAATGCCTGCAAATAAACACGCAATTCGGCTGCCCATAACTCCGCTTCCCAATACCGCTACTGTTTTAATTGACCGTTTCTGTATCATAAAAATTTAGTTAGATAAACAACTATTTAAAAACCGAAATTAAGGTTTTTTAAATGAAAAATAAATTGAACAATCGTGCATCCTGTTATTAGAAAATTAATGGTAGCCGCCCGTTGCTTATGGCTTCAGCTCTCCCGGATTGTATCCGGGAACTTTAAAAAAGCCAAATAAGAAATCAGCAAAAAAGTGCTTTTGACGGAGATATATATTCGACCCGCTTCGGGGTCGGTTGCCGGGCAAGTGAGCCGTATAATTTAAAAGCACTTACTTTTATTGCTGTGGAAAGGCTAACAATAAAATTTACTTTGCAGTACCTTGGTGAAAAGATTGAAGTGAATACACACAGGGGCGAATTTCGCAACCTGATGGTATTAATCAATGAAAAGATGTATGTTGAAGATTTTGGCGAATGTAAGGGCATTGGCCGTTGCGGCACCTGTCTTATTTCTGTTCACTCAGAAAATGAATGGCCGATAGAAAGAAATGAGGCTGCGACGCTCAAAAAAGCTGTTGGCGAAAACACAGACTTCAGGTTGAGTTGCCAGATTATGATAGATGAAAGATTGGAAGGTGCCTTAATAACTGTGGCTGAAAATCGCGAAGATGTGAGATAAAAAAATAAGTATGAAAGTGAAACTGTTATTCATTGCCATTGCAATATTATTTTCTTTTACTTGCGTAGCGCAAGATCAAAATATTCCTCAGTTTGTGAGGCAGCAATGGTTTGACGATTCGCTCAGAAAAATAATTATTGATTGCAAATTAGATAGCCTTTTTGACGCAAATGAAGATGGAATGGAACGTATTTCATTTGCAGTTATCGACTTGAATGGTAAGAAGCCACTGTTTGGTGGCGTAAACGAAAAAAATTTTATTTACCCTGCTTCGGTTTATAAAATGTATGTGGCTATGGAAATACTTAAGCAGGTGAGCGAAAAAAAATATTCCCTGTACAGAAAAATTGTGGTGCAGGCTCCTAATGATGTCGATAGATCGTCGGAGATAAGTTGGGATCCCCGTCCGTTGTTGAAAGCCGGAGATACCGTCACGATTGACTATTTACTTGACCTGATGATTACCAGAAGCGATAATTCAGCAGCAAATTGCCTGATAGATGTAGCGGGAAGAGAAAATATAAACCGTACCATGAATTATTATGGTTGGGAGGGCAGCGAAGTGACGCGGAAATTTTTAAGCAGAAAATTCGAAGATACCGGTTATGATACAGTTAAAAGCACCGAAACAAACGCTCTTCATGCTGCCAGTTTTATGTATCGGGTGTATAATAATTCTCTCATAAATCCCTGGGTAAGCCAGCAAATAAAAGTGTTGCTGGGGAGGCAATTAGACACCACAAAATTACAAACCGGATTTCCGCCTGATGCTATGTTTTATCATAAAACGGGATGGTGGGATGTGTATACGAACGACGTTGGAATAGTAAACGATGGAAAAACAAGATTTGTAATATCCTTATTTACACCAGTAAAAGAAGAGTGGGCAAGGCCACGAATGAAAATGGTAGCTGAGCGCGTATTTGCCCTTATGAACCGCATTCATGTTATGCAGTAGCGGTTTTTGATTTTCTGGAAAATATTTTTTTAATGCTTCCGAGAATATTAATTTTTTTATCGGTTTCTTCACCGTCTTCATCGGGTGGGCGGTGCGCAATAAAATTGGTAATTCCATATTGAACAGCCGCTCCTAATGCCTTTTTCAGGAGGCCAGCAGATTCATTAACGATCATTTTGCGTGAGAAATAACCGGCTCCTAATCCTACAGCGAGTTTTAATAAATTTTTCTTCAAAGGAGTAGATTCCTGCACTTCATGCAGTGTGCTCTTTAAAATATTTCCGGGTTTAAGTGAAACCATCAGTTCGTGAAAATGTAATTTGAGATCATCTTCCTGAAGTACGCGCCTGCGCTCAAGCCTTGAAATGGCCGTATTTAGATCATCTGTATTGGCGATCGTTTCAAGTTTTTCGGATGCTGTTTCTTCGTGAGCCATCTTGTGTTTTTTTCTCCTTAATCAATAAGGGTACGAATCAGCCAGTTTGCAAAAGGCCTTTTAAAAATTGCCTTCCTGGCCATAATTAAAATTAGCCCGATAATAATATAAAAGCCGCCTACTATAAAAAAGCCATAATAATAATGGCCTAATACTTCGCCAAGATAAAGTGCAAGGCCGGCGGATAAAAATAGAAAGACCATGAAAACCAACACTAGTGAAATAACTGTAGTGATCGCCTTAGACAAGATAGAAGACACCTTATTTACACTTTTGAGCTTTAATAACTCAATCCTGGTATTTACATAATCTTTTACCTTATAAAAAAGATCTTCAACAGTAGTATTGGAAGTATCCATGTCCATTTTACATTTATATTTTATCGGGCTTCAGGTTTTAAAAGCCGATTAGGAGTTTACAGGCTTTGGATTTCTTACGTCATTTTTCATGGCGTTTGCTTTTTCTCTTGCTTCATTCACGATATCCTTTCCTGCATTCTTTCCTTCGTTTACCAGGCCGGTTAATTTTTCTTTTGCAGCATCATATTTTTCTGAAATGCTGTCAGTGATGTTATTATAACGGTCTTTTACGCTGCCTGCAAGGTCGCTTCCTTTTTCGGCAATCTTCCTTCTGGTTTCTGTTCCTTTATCAGGTGCAAATAAAATTCCTAATACAGCTCCTGCGGCTGCTCCTACCAGTATGCTGGCTAAAACTTTTCCGGTACTCATGATGTTTTAATTTTTAATGTTTATTAATTTATTGTTTTCACCCTATACAATATAAAAAGGCGTTCCAATTTTTGTTTCACTGCCATTTCTGCATAAAATATACAATTTTTTATTCTAACAGGTTAATAATTAACCAAATTAAAAGGCTGGTTGAGTAAAAAATTTCCCATCTGTGATTTTAAAAATAAATGTGTTCACCCGTGATGTATTTTTTCTCAGCATTTCTTACATTTAATTTTGGCATAGAATTGAGGACGAATGATTTACAAATTGAAAACATGAAATACTTAGGAACCAAAAGTTTAATTCTTTTATTTGTATTGATTACAACACTCAGCAGTTGTGAAGCCATAGCATCTATTTTTAAAGCCGGTGTATGGGTAGGAGTGCTTATCGTGGTAGTGATCATTGGTATTATTCTATGGCTGATAGGAAAAGCCAGAAAATAACACAAATCTGCAAAAATTAATAAAAATAGTCTGCATAGTAAACTATGTTGAAACCCTTCTTTTTTGATAAAATTGCTACCCGCACACGGGTAGGTTTCCTGGCTGCTTTTGTTTTATTACTGATTAGCAACCTCCTCACCTATGTGTCTACACAGAAAGTGTCTAGCCAGGCCAAATGGATGAATCATGCTAACCAGGTGATACATGACCTTGACAATCTGCTGTCGTTCACCACAAGAGCAGAATCTGCAGTAAGAGGATATGTAATAGCTGACAACAAAGATCAACTGGTCAATTTTGAAAAAAGTGTTGATGCTATAGACAGTACATTACAACTGGTAAGGATTCAAACTGCCGAAAATAATATTCAGCAAAAAAATCTTGACACGCTTCAGCTTTACATCCGCGATATTGTTTTTTCCTTAGAAAGGAGGATTTCCTTTTTTGACTCAGGGCATGTGATATCTTCCCAACTTGTGCAGGAAAGCAGGGAGGGAAATAATCTCGTCATCAGATTGGAAACATTTGTACACAAAATTCAAAAAATTGAAAGGAAATTATGGGACGAAAGATCTGAAAATATTTCTGCCTATAGCCGGTTAATCAGAATTCTGAATTTTATTTCAATGATTGTAGCTATCATTTTAACGGCTTATTCCATATTAGTATTTAATAAAGAGAACAGAGCAAAAAAAATAGCGGATGAACAGGCTGATGAATTCAGAAAGCAACTGGAAAACCGTGTGGACCAACTGGCGGAATTAAATGCTGAACTGATCGAACTGCGTGGGCTTGAAAAATACGCAGTTACGGGCCGTATAGCCCGCACCATCGCGCATGAAGTGCGAAACCCGCTCACTAATATTAATCTTGCGATTGAGCAATTGAAATCAGAATTTGACGGAAATGAAAATTCAGAAATGTTTTTCGAAATGGTGTCCCGAAATTCTGAGCGCATAAACAGGCTGGTAAGTGATTTACTCGATTCTACGCGCACCACCGAAATCAATCGGGAGCAAATTAATATCAATGACCTGCTCGACCAGTGCATCGCCGAAACGGAAGACAGATTGCAATTAAACAATATTCAAATTGTAAAAGAATACGATCCCCATATTTGTGAAGTGAATGTAGACATAAAAAAAATGAAGATCGCCTTTGTGAACCTTATTGTTAATGCCATTGAGGCAAGCGAAAACGGAAGCAAACTATTCCTCACCACCCGGCATGAAAAAAATAAATGTGAGATACGTATCAGAGATACAGGCAGGGGTATGAATTCAGAACAGTTGGGAAGATTATTTGAGCCATTTTTTACCACCAAGCAGAAAGGCAACGGATTAGGACTTGCAAATACACACAATATCATATTAAGTCACAATGGTAGTATAAAAGCACAGAGCGAATCCGGCAAAGGAACTGAATTTGTGATCACGCTTGATTTTGCGTGATACTGCTTTTGTTTTTTGTGGTAAGGGCCCTTATTCTTTGATAGATCGTTTTTCGGTTTAATTCAGAGGTGTCTTCCCCGAGCAGCAATCCCCAGGGCCTGAGTGATGGCACCTGATCGCAGATGATCTTTAAGAAGGCGATGGCCGGTACCGATAAAAATAGACCTGATATGCCGGTAAGCGCACCGCCGATCAATACGCCCAATATAGAAATCAATGCATTGATCCGCAACCGGGAAGCAACGATCCGGGGCATTAAAAAATTTGTATCAATAATGTGAATCCCATAAATGATCACTACGATCCAAATAAGATCACTGGTGCTGTCGCTTGTGGTGAGTGTGACTAAAATAGTGAAAATTGTAGCTGAAAAAGTGCCGATATAGGGGATAATATTCAGCACCGCTGCTAATACCCCAAAAAATAATGCATATTGAATTCCAAGAATCATGAGCCCTATGCTATTGGCTACAGCTACTATGGCCATTTCAATCACCAGGCCTACCATATAACTTCTGATCATGAGTTTTGACTGCATGATCACATTTTGAATGGCCGGCCCGTATTCTTTTTTAAAGACTGAATACAAAAAATTTCGGATGTGCATTCGGTAATACAGTATCAAAAAAGTATAGATGGGCAGGAGTATGAACAGGAAAACAATTTCTGTAAGTGAGAAAAAAGTTCGCCGCACATACACAGTACCGGTTTCACGGAGCTTGTCTGCCTGCTCGTTTAGGTATGCATGCTGAGCCTGGAATGAAACATTGAATTCATTTTTCACCCATCGTTGTAAGGCAATAAAATGTTCATTCAGATGCTGTTTAATAGAAGGGATATCCTGAATAAATCCGGCGATCTGATTGCTTAAGAAATATACTATTGCCGAAATGAATAAAGTGGCGCACAAAAGGGCTACCAGTATAGGTAAAATTCGCCCCCAATTTTTATTCTGCAGATAATCTACAATAGGTAATAACAGGAATGCAAGCAATGTGGCAAACGCAAAGGGAATAAGAATGTTTTGCGCAATATTGATGAAATAACAAATAAAAAAAATAACCAAAAACCTGAAAGCAAGTTTTACATAAAGCGGCGCATCTTTATTGATTACCATTTTTTATTCGTTGAAGTATAAATGTATGTTCAAATCAAAAAAAATACCCATCAAAGGGTATTTTGTAAAAACTGAACCAGAAAAAAGATATCACAGACTTTGTATCCATTCAATAACCTCATCTTTGGTCTTGCCCAATTTTTTCTGAAGCTTTCCAACAAACTCATCATCTTTTCCCTCTTCGTAAGTCAGATCATCATCAGTTAAATCAGCATAGCCCTGCTTCATTTTACCTTTTAACTCGTTGTAATTTCCTTTAAGTCTCAATTTCCAGTCTTCCATAATTTGAATTTTTGGGATCTATGCCCGGTTTATAAGTTTTAAAATGATTACAATTACCGCGATTACCAGCAGTATGTGAATAAGGCCGGTCGCATGCCATACGAAAAATCCAAGCAGCCATCCAATGATTAAAATAACTGCGATCAAATAAAGTAAGTTGCCCATTGTTTTAAGTTTTTAAGTTAATCAAATTGCTTTTGTAATACACTACAAAAAAGTTTGCCAAAAATTTTAATACATAAAAAAATATTAGAAAACGTGCTGTAAATTTTTCTTCGTTTATCTGTTTAATAAATTTATGCAGATGGCCGTAACCTTAGATCTGTAAGGGTTTTCTCTATTACACTTCTTGAAAATGGTTTGATCAAAAAACAATCTGCTCCATTTTTTATCGCTTCTTCTTTTACGGTGTCTGTGTTGTAGGCAGTCATCATCACAATCCTTGAGGCGGGAAATTTTTCTTTCATTTTACTGATTTGTTCCACACCTGATCCGTCAGGAAGTTGATTGTCGAGAAAAATGATTCCGGGATTTACTTTCTTTAATGCCTCGGAAGCATCTTTCAGGTTATTTACACTCACTGCTTTTATCTGGCTTTGCTCTAAAATGTTTTGTAAAAGAAAACACAGATCTTTTTCGTCGTCAACGATCACCGCTTTCAATATCGCACGCTTGTTTTTCATTTCTTGTAAATTTCATAAGGTACGTTCATTCACATTTACAAAAATTTTTATTCAATTAGTTTGCCAATTCAAATAATACGGGTTCTGTTTTGTTATAATCCATTAAATTGTAAGTAGAAAAAAAGATGAAGGTGAAGTTTATCAAGCAGGTTTTTAAAGAGTTTTCGGCCGACAATATATTTAAATACAGTGCCTCGCTGGCCTATTATACCGTATTTTCTATAGCACCTCTATTGGTTATAATCATGAGCCTTGGAGGCGCTATTTTTGGTAAAGACGCGGTTCAGGGCCAGGTATATGCGCAGTTAAATGATATGCTTGGAAATATGGCTGCATTGCAAATTCAAAATACAATTAAGAATATCCATTTGCAGGGAAATAATATGGCTGCTACCATCATTTCCATAGTAGTATTACTGCTTGGGGCTACAACAATTTTTGGGGAGATACAGGATTCTCTCAACAAAATATGGGGCTTAAAAGTGATTACCAAAAGAGGCTGGTGGAAGTTGATTCTCACCAGGTTATTATCGTTTTCTCTTATTGCGAGCATAGGAATTATTATGATCCTTTCCCTTTTATTAAATGCGTTGCTGGTTGCCTTTGGGAATTATATCAACAGGTTTTTGTCTGGCATAAGTGTGTATGTGGTTGATATTCTTAACAATGGCATTTCCTTCCTGGCCGCCGCCTTTTTGTTTTCTCTGCTTTTTAAAATATTGCCCGATGCCAAAATCAGGTGGAAAGATGTGATCGTGGGAGGCCTTGTTACGGCAATATTTTTTACTCTGGGCAAGTGGGGTATAGGATTTTACCTCGGCAAATCGAATATGGCTTCGCTATATGGAGCTGCCGGATCAATAGTAGTATTTATGGTGTGGGTTTATTACAGTTCAGTAATTTTGTACTTTGGTGCAGAGTTCACAAAAGTATTTGCTAAATTGTACGGCGGCAATATTGAGCCAAACGAATATGCACAGTGGGTGGAAATGAAAGAAAAACCCGTATCTGAACCTAAATTGAAAAATAAAGATTTGTCTTAAATTTGTTGCCCTTCATATTCTTATAAAATACATGAATACCAAAAAGAAAATACTGATTATTGACGATGATCTTGACATGTGTACCTTACTTAGCCGCTTTTTAGACAAAAAAGGGTACACCACTTCTACCGCTCACAATGCCGCAAAAGGCCTCGCAAAGTTCAATGAAGAACATTTTGATGTGGTGCTTTGCGATTTTCGTCTTGGCGATAAAGATGGTAAAGATGTATTGTTAAAGATCAAAGATCTTAAACCACAAACGGTAGTGATCATTATCACCGGATATTCCGACATCAAAACGGCAGTAGATGTGATCAAACACGGTGCTTTCGACTACATTACAAAGCCACTTATTCCTGATGAGGTAATTAATGTAATTGAAAAAGCAGCTGCAGCTCCGGTTACCCAAGTGGTAAGTTCGGCCCCAAAGCCTGCTTCCTCCCATGAAAAGCAGGAGAAAGCAGCATTGACGCTCAGCGATGAATTCCTGGTAGGGGATGACGATTCAATTCAAAGAGTTTACAATCAGGTATCCATTGTAGCCAATACCAATTACAGCGTGATTTTGTACGGCGAAAGCGGAACCGGTAAAGAAGTGATTGCCAAAACCATTCACCTTAATTCTCCCCGCAAAAACGCTCCCTTCATAGCTATGGACTGTGGAACACTTTCCAAGGAACTTGCAGGTAGTGAACTTTTTGGTCATGTAAAAGGCGCTTTTACCGGTGCTGTTACAGATAAAGTGGGCCATTTTGAACTTGCAAATGGTGGAACATTATTTTTGGATGAAGTGGCTAACCTGAGCAAAGAAGTACAGGCATCTCTGTTACGGGTAATTCAAGAGCGCAAGTTTAAAAGAATAGGCGGCACCAAAGAAATGGATGTAGATGTAAGAATAGTGGTGGCCAGTAATGAAAATTTACAGGAGGCTTATCAGAAAGGTAAATTCCGCGAAGATTTGTACCACAGATTCAATGAATTTTCTATTAAACTTCCGCCATTGCGCGAAAGAAAGGATGATATCGTGCGCTTCGCTGAGTTTTTTCTTGAGAAAACGAATCGGGAACTTCAAAAGGATATTGAAGGGTACGAAGAAGAAGTGCTTTCAATTTTTATCAATTATCCGTGGCCGGGAAATCTTCGTGAATTCAGAAATGTAGTACGCCGTGCGGCTTTGCTTACACAAAGCGGAAAGATCTCTGCTAAAGTATTACCCTGGGAGATCACCCAATCGGCTGCACAAACTGAAGATAGCAGCGAAGAAGATGAAGGCATGGATATACCCAATGGAAAGGATTTCGACAAAAAAGACATTCAGCTAAAAGATGCCGCTGCAAAAGCAGAGTACGATACGATCATGAATGTATTGAAGGAAGTGAATTTTAATAAAACTAAAGCCGCAGAAATATTAAAGATCGATCGCAAAACACTTTATAACAAGATCAAAGTTTACGAATCCATGTGATTTGATCATCAGAATGATAAAACAAAAAAGTCATCTAAAGAAGATGGTTTTTTTATTTATGGTATTCCTTCAAAAGCACTTTTTTACCGTTTTTTTAAAAATCATAATTTCTTCGCGCTGCATTTAACCGGATGCCGATGTTGAAAAAAGTATTTGCTTTCAGCCCGGTTTCTTTTCTGAAAAGTATATTTCCTTCCAGAAATAGATTTTCTTTCAATTCATATCCCAGCGTAGCCGCCACATTCATCACTTTCACTTCCTTGCCATCGCCCACCTGGTAACCATAATTGCGGGTACGCGTTGTGTAAAGTTTGAAAATGTCTCCACCAAAATTTTCAGAAAGCGTGTCCACACCTTTGTAATAATAAATAGCTCTTGCATCAAAATGCCATTTTGGTAAAGGCTGATAACGAAGCACTCCGATAAGCTCCTGGAAATTGGCTTCCAGCGGATGAGCCAATGGCAAATTATAATGCGTGTAATTGGCCACAGAATCGTTGTGAGAATAGGTGAAAGGCCTTACACGATTGGTTTCCAATTGAAGATCCAGGTTTTTAATTGAGAATGCATCCACATATTTTACGCCCAATTGGTATCCATATTTATTGGCCCAATAACCATCATTTTTAAAGATCTCCCTGAATTGAAATTCATCCAAAAGTAACTGTCCATAAAATTGAAAACTTTTAAAAGCATTTGCTTTAAAATCAATTCCGGCAAGCGCATTGTCAGGGCTGCCAACGGTTCCTTCCACATGGCGTAAAAAGATGACCGGATTTAAATATTGAAAATCGAACCGATTCTTTCTTCCAAAAACAACGCCTTCGAATAAGCCAATATTCAACCAATCAGTAACATTCATGCTCAGGTAGTGCATCGCCGCATATTTCCTGTCAAGAAGATCATCGCCTTTCTTCACAAACGTCGGCATTAGTTCCATGAAAATATTTTCATAATTGAACCGCCAAATCTTTGTATTCAATTTTAAAAAAAGGTAACTATCGCCAAAATCATCCAGGAACAAACTGCGGTAACCATTCCCGATAAAATTTTTGTCGTATCCAAATTGTACATCAATGTATTTGGTGACATTAAAAGTGAGATATCCTCTGCCATCGAAATAATCATAGCCCTTTTCTTTAAAACGTTTGTAAAACCCCACTCCCGGAACGGCTCGGTGATCTGTTACATAATTTCTGAAAAACTCCGGACCGCGCTCCTGGTTATCTGTGATGGTGGTGGAAAAGCCGATTTTATTGGCAATTCTTCCACGCAATGTCACGCCCCTTTTATTGTAAAAAAGTGATTGACTTTCATTATTTCCTCCGCCGATCTGAAATGACAAAACCGGGTTCACTGCCAGGAAAAAATCTTTTTCATCTACCTGTAAAAGGTTCGGTTTTGTAACGTAAAATGTATTCCACACAGGGTGTTTGCTCAAAAAAGAAGTCTGATCGCCGGTTGTCCATTCAGAATTATCCATCAGCAAAGAATGAATATTATGTACATCCACATTTGACAGGTCTAATTCTCCCATGCGGTAAAGGCTGTCGGCATATTCGGCCTGTTGCACAGCATACCGCCTGCTGAAAGGCTTAACACTGCTAAAGTTTAGATCGCTATTTTTGCCCTGCTTTATTTCCAGCCTGTTTAATAACTGATACGCTTTGCTGTATTCAGGAAGGTAAGTGGTTTGAGAAAATGCGGTAACTACTATTGCAGAAAAGCAAAGTGTACTGGTGATCTTGCGCATGGGTGGATTATTAGGTCATTAAAAATGATGATAATGCAAAATACTCTTTTTAAAAACATTTCTGTGGTCAATGAAAATAAAATTGAAACTATGGATGTGTATGTAAAAAACGGCCGCATTGAAAAAACAGGACATGGCATTTCTGTATCTGAAAGTGTGAATGAAGTAAAGGGCGATGGCTTGCACCTGCTTCCGGGGGTGATAGACGACCAGGTTCATTTTCGTGAACCCGGACTTACGCATAAAGCAAACATTTATACAGAAAGCAAGGCTGCTGTAGCCGGAGGAATCACATCATTTATGGAAATGCCTAATACCATTCCTAATGTGCTTACACTTGAATTATTAGAAGATAAATATAAGATCGCTCAGCATTCGTCACTTGCTAATTACAGCTTTTATATGGGTGTCAGCAATTTCAATTCAGACGAAGTGCTGAAGGCGAATTTTCTTAAAGACCAGATCTGCGGTATAAAAATTTTTCTAGGCTCCAGCACCGGCAATATGCTTGTGGATGATGAGCCCGCACTGCACAAAATATTTTCTGAAAGCGAATTATTAATCGCCACGCATTGTGAAGATGAAAAGACGATCCGCAAAAATTATGAACAGCTCAAATCGAAAAAAGAAAATTTAGAACCATCTGATCATCCTTTGATCAGAGATGAAAGCGCATGCTTTGCTTCTTCTTCATTTGCGGTGTCGCTGGCTAAAAAGTACAACAGCCGGTTGCATGTGCTGCATATTACCACAGCCAAAGAACTAAGTCTTTTTACGAATGAAATTCCCTTAATAGAAAAACGAATTACTTCTGAAGTGTGTGTGCATCATTTGCATTTCACGGCAGATGATTACAAAGACCTGGGCTACCTGATTAAATGCAATCCTGCCATAAAATCCTCCGAAAACCGTGAGGCACTGTGGCAGGGCTTACTTGATGGCAGGCTTGATGTAATAGCCACAGATCATGCACCTCATTTGATGAGTGAAAAAGAGCCGCCCTATGAAAAGGCGCATTCAGGTTTGCCATTAGTTCAGCATGCACTATTAATGATGCTGAATTATTATAATGAAGGAAGAATTTCATTAGAAAAGATCGTGGAGAAAATGAGCCATGCAGTGGCAGATTGCTTTTTAATAAAAGACCGGGGTTACATCCGCGAAGGCTATTTTGCTGATCTTGTTGTCGTTGATCTCAATAAACAGACTACGGTCAGAAAGAAAGACCTGCTTTACAAATGTGACTGGAGCCCGATGGAAAATTTTGTATTCCCGGCAGCAATTGAACAAACCTATATCAATGGTCGAAAGGTTTATGACCATGGGAATTTTGATGAAGGGGGGAGAGGTATGAGATTGCAATTTGACAGATAATATTGCTATTTATCTCACTTCTCAATGCCCATTAAGCTCCCTATTGGTGGGGCTCAGGTTCCTGATAATTTATTTTTACATAAATAGCTGTTCCACCATCAGCGTAGCACGACGGTGTGGAAATAAACAAACTGTCACCATTTTTTGAGATGGTATGTCCATTTAGAAATTGCGGATCTGTAGTGGTTATTTGCATATCAGTTGAGCTGGTGCAATTAGTCTGTTTTTTTATAGAATATAAACCTTGATAGGCCACCGAATGATTTTCCCACCTTTTAAAAACGCGGTTTGGCGTTAATAAAATAATGTTTCCATTTCCCGGAGTTTGTGGCTGGTTACCTTCAAATCCATAAAACCCTCTGTATTCCCACCTGCCCGCAAAGTCTGAGGTCATTACATTTTTTTCTTTTTTGCACGAAAGTATAAATAGCATACAGCAAATAATCGCACAGGCTTTTTTCATATGGGTAACTTTTTTATCTAAGGCAGCTAAAGATAAGAATCGCTGCATTGAATTTCTTTCTGCTCCATATCTTCACTTTTGGATCATCTACTAGGAGCGTATTCAATATATTTTTCTGGCATAACTACATTAAATGTTCCGGAAAAATCAAAAGATGGACTACCATCTTTTGCTGCCATTATCAAAGAGAATTTACTGACTCTATGGCAATCATTTTCTGCGTTAGTGGCAATTTTCTGAAGCATGGTTCCATTTCAAAATATGTCGCAGATCTGTCCCGCAACACCAAGGTTTTGCGTAATTCGAATGAATAACGGTTGAAACGGCGATGATTTGATTATTCATTTTCTGGTAAAATGCTTTAAAGTAAAGTTTAAAGTTGCAATTTTGATACTTATTAGCTATTCAACTGCATCTCTATTATTTTATATATGAACTCAAACTCATATCCGTCATAAATTCTATTTTTTGGCCACTAGAATCAATTAGAATAAAGTTTCCAAATCTGCCAAATTTTTCTTGAATATCATCATTAGACATTTGATCAAATTTTATTTTATTTAAAATTGCCATATTATCCTTTAAGCAGTTTGAATCAAGTATAATTTTATAACGTCTATCTATATTTTTTTCTCTTATGTAATTTAAACTGTTTTCTACACATCCACTACATTTTAAACATGAAAAAGCTATGATATTCTTTGGTTCAGGTTTATGAGTACAGCTAAATAAAAAAACTATAAAAAATAAAATATTAATCGATTTCATATTCATATAATTTTCTTTCCTGAGTTACAAGAAAAATTAATTTTCCGTTAATTACAAAAATAAAATTTGGATCTACGGGATGTTGGATGATAGACTCAGATAGTAGATTTAAATTACGATCAAAACCGATTAGCTTATAAATAAAATCCTTATACTTTTTGTAGCTTCGTTGAACAATAAAAATTCTACCTCCTAAAGGAAAAAGTCTGATATTATAGGTGGTATATTTAGAATAATCAGTAATATAGAGTACATTGGTCGATTTTGTCGTATCAAAATCCAAATATCCTTTCCCAGGTATTGGAGAAGTAGAACAACTTTGACTGTTGAAAACTTTCCTATATAATACGGGAATAGTAGAATAGGTATAATAAAAAGTGTCCTTAATATTGGCGACGGAAATCTCGGAATAATGAATATACTTCTTCTTAAATACTGGTGGAGTAAATATGAAATTAAAACTGGTGTCTTTATTGAACATCCGAACGGCATAACTATCTATCCAGTTGAATTTATTATCAACACCATACTGTAAATAATGATATTTCTTAAAATTAAAAAGTGTCTGAGAGTATATGTTTTCAATGATGTATTCTGTTGGTTTTAATGGTACTTCCATTATTGCCTTTAAATTTCCACTTAAATAATCAATTCTGTATAAAATATGATTTATTATAACTTCACAATATGTATCATCATACATTATTGCATCGATAACTTTAGCGTTCAACTCTGTGTGAATTTGCCTTGCCGATCCATCCATTAGATTGAAAAATATTAAATCATTGGATTTAGAAAGATTAATTAAGTAAATATTTCCATCAATCTCTTTGAGACCAAACCTATTTGGGTAGGAAATATCATTTTTCAATGATATTAAGGATCTAAAATTGATTTTTTTTTCCCTTACTTTAAAAGTAATTCTCGGATTTTTTGTTATACAGGAAGAGAAAACAATCAAGATAAATAAAAGCCGTTTGTGCATTTTTTTTATCTTGATTCAGACTGTGGATTCTCGGCTAAAAGATATAGGAAAAGAGTAGTGGGGATTAATTCTTTTGAATTTTCAACAATTGCTAAAAATGAATCATCAGAAACGATTTTAAATTTTCCATTTTTAATAGCGGACCATGTTTCCAATTCGTAAACTTTTGGAAAAATAGATATTAGATTCGATTTGAGTGAATCTAGCGTACTAATAATTGCTTCTTGGTTTTTACCTTTTAAATAGGAGAAAACAGCTTTTCTTTTAAGGTTTAAATCTGAGTTGATAATTTCTTCAGTCGTTTTTGACTTTTTTATAGGATTTATAGGACCTGCCCCTATATCACAATTGTTTCCAGCTTTTTTACAATCATACCAAACCGTTATTTCTCCCGTTTCCGAATCAACAACAGAATGGGTTGACATCTTTCTCGTTGGCTTAAGAGCAGTTTGATTCATTGAATTCTTTTCTAATTTAGAACGAAGAATATTTAGTTGATTATTTTCTTTATTTAAATAATTATCCTTTTGGAGGCTGTCGTGTTTTGTGCATGATTGCAATCCATATAGAAGGAATATAATCGTCAAAGATTTGATTAATATAATATTTCTGTTCATTTTTTAAGGGATTAAGATGTTAGAAAAGATTTTAAGTAAATTTAATAAAAAGTTTTTATCAATCAAATATATTCGCCGGCCTATTACATTTAAAAATTGCTTGCAAAAATTTTACTTTTGCTATAAATAAAAACGTCATTATGGCTAAGGGACCGGTTTCGCAGTTTATCGAACATCATTACCGTCATTTTAATGCAGCAGCTTTGATGGATGCTGCAAAAGGATATGAAGCGCATCTGAATGATGGTGGCAAAATGCTGATATCACTTGCGGGAGCAATGAGTACGGCTGAGTTAGGAATTTCTCTTGCAGAAATGATCCGCCAGGACAAAGTTGCGATCATTAGTTGCACCGGCGCCAATCTTGAAGAAGATATTATGAACCTTGTAGCGCACAGCCATTACAAAAGAGTGCCACACTACCGCGATCTGAGCCCGAAAGAAGAATGGGACTTATTGGAAAATCATTACAACCGTGTAACAGATACCTGTATTCCGGAAGAGGAAGCTTTCAGAAGAATTCAACAACACATCCATAAGATTTGGAAAGATGCTGATGATGCGGGTGAGCGGTATCTTCCTCATGAATATATGTATAAGATGTTGAAAAGCGGTGTGCTGGAACAACATTATGAGATCGATCCAAAAAATAGCTGGATGCTTGCGGCGGCTGAAAAAAATCTGCCGATAGTAGTTCCCGGATGGGAAGACAGCACTATGGGAAATATATTCGCATCGTATGTGATCAAGGGCGAATTAAAAGCTTCTACCATGAAAAGCGGTATCGAATATATGGTGATGCTTACAGAATGGTATCGCGAAAACTCCGGCGGCAAAGGCGTTGGATTTTTTCAGATAGGTGGCGGCATTGCAGGCGACTTTCCAATTTGTGTAGTACCGATGATGTACCAGGATCTCGAATGGACAGACGTTCCGTTCTGGAGCTATTTCTGCCAGATATCTGATTCTACCACCTCATACGGATCTTATTCAGGTGCTGTACCTAATGAAAAGATCACATGGGGAAAGTTGGATATCCACACTCCAAAATATATTGTTGAAAGTGATGCTACCATTGTAGCACCACTGATCTTTGCATGGATACTTGGCCAATAAGCTACCCGGTTTTTTCAATCCATACAGATACAGATCCTGCATTGCAATGAAATTCGGCAAAGCCATGTTCGTCAATGTGAACAGTTTCCTGTCTGTGTCCGAGCAGATCATAAAAAGTTTTGCCGCTGTAGCGCGTTCCTGTCTCCATTTTTTTAAATCCTTCGGCGCCATTGCTCATGATTACTGCACATCCGGTATGTGTGTCATCTCCCTCGCGGGTAAAACCGATGCAATTGTGATGGTCTAAATAATCACGTTGGTGGCCATAAGCATATAATCTTCGGGCCATTAAAAGGTTTTCGAGTTCATTGATCTTTGGAAGCCATATCTCATATTCATTGCCATCATGCCCTTTGTCTTTATAAGATGCTCCATACAGATCGGGATAGAAGACACTGGGATAGCCATCCACTCTCAATAGTATTAACGCATAAGCTAGTGGCTTAAACCAGGCTTCTACCACAGATTCCAATGCCTGCAAGGGTTGCGTATCGTGATTGGAAACCACTGTTACTGCCAGCTCCGGATTGGCTTGTACCAGGGTTTGATTAAAAATTTCACGCATATCATATTGATTGGATTGTTTGGAGGCATAGTGAAAATTGGATTGTAATGAACAATCAAACATGGCCATGGTTCCGTTTGTTGCTTTAATATAATCCTGCAAAAGATCTAAAAATCCGGGCGCCCAATATTCTGCCACTGCAAAAATATCTTTACCCGCATGGGCTCTTATTTTTTGAACCCATTCGACAATAAAATCCGGTGGCATGTGTTTTACGGCGTCTAATCTCACCGCATCAAAGTGTAGCTGATCATAATACCATTGTCCCCATTTGATCACTTCTTCCCGCACGGCAGGATTGCGGTAATCAATGTCGTCAAACATCAGAAAATCATAATTCCCCTTTTCATTGCCTACTACATCCTGCCACAGCTCACCGTTGCCATTTAATATTTTATAAATATTTTCTCCATCCTGTCCCACATTATCTACACCTGTAAAGCATTGGTAATCCCAAATGAATGCTGAATACTTTTTATTGCGGCCGGGAAATGTAAATTTTGTGTGTGCTTCAATCTCCATGGGTACTGAGATCACTTTATTTCTGTTGTCAGGATTAACCTGAACAACCTTAATTTTTTCCACCTCATCACCTCCGGCCTTGTGATTTAATACAATATCTACCATCACTCTCAAACCTTCATTTTGCAATGCCTGTACACATTCCATGTATTGCTCTTTGGTGCCGTACCTGGTAGCTACACTTCCTTTCTGATCAAATTCACCAAGATCGTAAAGGTCATAAATATCATAGCCGATACTATTGCTGCCATCTATTCCTTTGTAGGCAGGCGGCAGCCATATAGAAGTAAAGCCAATTTCTTTGAGGTGTTTTGCTTCATCGCGCAGATGAGGCCACAAATAGCCGTTTCCGCGCATGTACCAGTGGAAGGCCTGGAGGATAGTTCCGTGCATAAAGGGAAATTAGTAACTGGTTAATATCAAACGATGTACCAACCGGTTTAAAAATCACACAAGCCTTGTGGCTGGAAAGAAGCCAGAATTTTTTTGAAAAAATTTTTTAAAAATTCCACCAAAAAGTGCTTTTGAAAGATTATTCAAAAAGCCTGTCTATCTTTTCTGCAAGCATCCTGTCCTTTTCTGTTACGATATTACCTGCGTCGTGTGTGGTAAGCCAGATTTCTACTTTGTTATATTCGTTTGTCCACAGCGGATGGTGTTGCATTTGTTCTGCTATAAATGCTACTGCTGCCATAAATGAAAATGCCTGAGCAAAATTTGTAAATTCAAATTTTCTATAGAGCGAATTTTGTTTTACCTGCCACATCGTTTTTCTTGTTTTTAAGAAAAACTATCCTTCAATTTTCGGGCTAAAAAAATAAGTCTTCGGTATTTTTTAATTTTTCAGGGGGTAATTCTACCACCATTTGCAGCAGTGATATTTGCTTGATCGTGTCCATCATTAATTCCATTTCATGCTGGTCAATTTCCTCCCACTTTATCAGCCACAGAAAATCAAAATGTTTAAGATCGGCCAGCAAGTAATTGCCATCATGATGGTTGCTGTACAGCGTATGCTCTACTGTGCTGGGTGGTTTTTTGTATTCATAAAAGGGGAAGTAGTATTCACGGCCCTTGCGGATCATTTTTATTTCCTTGTCTTTTTTTATTCTGAAATCAAAATTTAATAAGCGGTTTACATGCCAGCAAAATTTGTAGGCTTCCATAGGTGCTACTATGCCAAGCAGCCTCGAATTGCCATAAAATTCATCCTTCATTGCTTCGAGGTCGAGTGTTAATTTAATCTGCTTGCTTTTCATCGTTTTTTTAAAATTCTATTTCTACAATTTTGGTTTCTTTATCTCTTACAAATTGCAAAATTGTTTTGTCACCCTTTTTGAAATGGCTGAGCGCTTTCATATAATTATTGATATCTGTCACTTCATAATCGCCGATCTTAATGATCACATCGCCAGCCTTCATACCTGCATGGTCGGCTACTTTGCCACTTATCACTCCATCTGCGCGCAGTCCACTGCCGCTATATGTATAATCGGGCATGATGCCTAATGAAACTGTAAATCTTGGACTTTTTCCCATGTCTGGTTCTCTTGTTTTCAAGAATCCTAGTTTGCCCGCCTTATTCGTTTCCTTGATCACATCTAAGATGTATTGTATCACCCTTAATTCGCCTACATAATTGATTTTATCTGCATCATCACCGGGTTTGTGATAATCGCTGTGGGTTCCTGTGAAAAAGAAAAGCACAGGAATGTTTTTAAGATAAAATGATGTGTGATCGCTGGGGCCAATTCCGCTTGAGTCGAACTTTACATTCAGATATTTTGTCTTTGATGGCAGTTTTTTCCATTCTTCACTGGTTCCAATACCACCAATCGTGATGGTGTGAGATTCGTTTAAACGTCCTACCATATCACAGTTGATCATGTAATTGATCTGAGCTAATGACACAGGAGAATTTTCTACAAAATATTTAGATCCATACAGGCCAAGTTCTTCTCCGCTAAAGCATACGAACAGGTAGTTGTTATTATTATACTTTGAGTTTTTAAGCAATTTGGCGGTTTCTATTACCAGCGCAGTACCGCTTGCATTATCGTCTGCACCATTGTGTATTTCCGGTTTTCCGGCCCAAAGGCTGTTGTGATCTTCACCATAACCCAGATGATCGTAATGCCCACCGATCACAATAGTGGTTGGTGCACCATTATCGATTAATCCTACCACATTGCGGCCGCTTCTTATTTTTTCACCGGTATTTATTTTGAAGGCAATATCAACAAAGTCTTCTTTTTTAAAGTCGTCAGCAATATCTTTTTTAATAAAAATAACGGGTATGGTTAAACGTTTTTCTTTCGACTTTCCATCATAGCCTAAGCCATCCACGGGTGTGCCCGAATTGTAAACGATCAAAGCAGTGGCACCTTTTGATTTTCTGTCTTCCGCTTCCTTTTTAACGGCCTCACTCAAATCAAAATGTGGATTTTGCGCATGCTCTTTTATAAGATCCTTAATATCAAAAAACCACGGTTCACCGTGCTCGCGAATCGATGGCGAAACCATTGCCTCAATGGTTCCATCGGCGCTGAAAGCAAAAGGAAAAAAGTCGTCTTTGTCAACAGATTTGCCGCCGATGGTCAAAAAAGAAGTTGGCAGCACTTCGCGCCCTTCATCTATTTCAAATTTTTGGATATAACTGCCTTCATCGCCTTTTGGTGCTAATCCTATAGAGCGAAATTGGTCCTGTATATATTCCGAAGCCGTGATTTCTCCCTGTGTGCCCGTTCTGCGGCCCTCCAGTTTATCGCTTGCAAGATAATTGATGGTAGCGGTAAGATCCTGAACGATCTTCTTTTCCGACTTCTTAAGTTTTTGCGCTTCAGCAACACCTGAGAAGATCAGAATAATGAATAAAAATATAATTTGTTTCCTGGGTAACATGCAAATCTCTTTTCGGACAAAGGTAGGGGGAATGATAAGAAATTTTGGGGATGCTCACAACCTTCCAGAACATTCGGATTTTTATGCCTGTGCCCAAACAAAAAAAGCCTCATCCATGGATGAAGCTTTTTTAAGGAATGCTCGTTACGCATTTACAAGTTGGCTTTTCTGAGCGGCTTTGGCACGTGCACTTTAATGTTGAGTGTTTTGCCATCCCGCAATATTTTTAATTCTGAATCACCGGAGGATTTATCTTTTACTTCACCGGTTATATCGCCTATATTTTTGATGGCTGATCCGTTGATTTCTGTGATAAGATCGCCTTCCTTAATTCCGGCTTTTGCCGCAGGCGAATTTTCTTCAACTGATAATACTTTTACACCGTTGGAATTTTCTGTTTCCTGAACCTGCATTCCCATTTTCGGATGTACATTGATATTGGTCATAAAACCATTAACCACTCCGGGCCATTTGTCAGTGAATTGATTCCAGTTAGCATTATTGAATCCTGAGGCAATCAATGAAGATTTGTCAAGCGTAGCAGTGGCAGTCTTCTTTTTCCCATCCCTCCTATACTCAATAGATACTTTATCATCAGGCTTCATACTCTGAATCTTTTCTGTTAAATCTTTTGAATCTTTGATGTCATCTTTATCAATACGTGTGATCAGATCGCCTGCTTTGAGGCCTGCTTTTTCAGCAGGACTTTTGGGTACAACGGTCAAAATTTCTGCGCCCTTTCCATTTGAATCTTTCATGGTAACACCCAGAAAAGTTTTGTTTAACATCCTCGATCCGAATACCACCCGGGGAGCAACTCTGTCATTAAAACTATAGCCCAGCCCTTTAACCATAAAAGCTGAATCGCTGTTTATCCTGATCGAATCACCCTGAATTACGATCACAGTTTTCTCTTCTTTTTTATTTTTCTTTTCTGAAGTGGTTTGAGCAGTGGCGCTGTTTTGAAATACAAATGCCAGGCACAATGAAGCAAAAAATATTTTTTTCATAACTGGTTTTTTGTGATGTACGAAAAGTTTAGTAGAACAAATGTAAGGGGTTTGGTTTGAAATACGAAAACTTTCGGAAATAAATAATATTTGGTTAACGGTTGTAAAAAAAATGTTAACCGGCGATCAGGAAAGAAGTGACCTCATTCGTTCGATAATATTTTGAAATTGCGATGTGTCCTGGCCTGAAGCTGCGGCCAATCCTTTATTACCACCGCCACCGCCACGAATCAATGGCGCTATTTCGGTCTTTATGATTTTGGAAGCATCCCACCCTTTTTTGGCGGCAAGGTCATCACTGATGCCGATGCCCACCGAGGCTTTGCCATCTATATGGGCAAGAAGCAATACAAACATATCATTGCCATCATTTCTGATATCATTGCAAATTTTTCTAACGCTTGCCACATCGCTTAAGCTTATTTCTTTGGCTATAAAATTTACGCCTTTCAAATCAACACTTTCATTTTTCAATTGATCAGCCAATTGATTTGCCTGCCTTGCTGATTCTTTTTCAATTAGCTTTTTAAGGTGTGCGTTTTCTTCCAGCAAATGATCTACTGCCTTTTCAGTATCCTTTGGATTTTTTAATTTTCCCCGAAGAGTATGCAAGAGATCTAATTGTTGCTCCACATAAGATTCAGCAGCTTTTCCACTCAGCGCTTCAATGCGTCTTACACCTGCACCCACGGCTGTTTCACTGGTTATTATAAACAAACCCAAATCGCCCGTACGGCTGGTATGAGTGCCACCGCAAAGTTCTACAGAATATTCGGGATCCATGCTCACCACACGAACAACATCGCCGTATTTTTCACCAAACAAGGCCATGGCGCCTTTTTGCAAAGCTTCTTCCTTGGTCATCAACTCAATGTTGATTACATCATTTTTTCTGATGTGTGCATTTACAATTTGTTCGATCTTTTTTATTTCTTCAGTGGTCACTTTTGCAAAATGAGAAAAATCAAAGCGCAAATAGTTTTCATTCACCAGGCTTCCTTTTTGTGCCACATGCTGTCCCAAAACTTTTCTAAGTGCTGCATGCAACAAATGTGTGGCGCTGTGGTGCAACATGGTGTTATGCCGTTTATCGGCATCCACTTTTGCGGTTACCGGCTGCGACAGATCTGATGGTATGCTTTCGGTAAAATGCAGAATCAGGTCGTTTTCTTTTTTGGTATTAAACACTTTAATTTGTTCATTTCCTGAAATGAGCACCCCGGTATCGCCCACCTGGCCGCCACTTTCAGCATAAAATGGTGTTTTGTCCAACACGATTTGATAAGATTGTTTTCTCTGCGATTCTATCCGGCGGTATTGTGTGATCATGCTTACCGTTTCCAGTGTGTCGTATCCTTCAAAAGCACTTAAAACGTCTTTTTTTAAAATATTCCAATCGCCCGTATTTACTGCTGCGGCAGCCCTGCTGCGGTTTTTCTGGGCCTGCATTTCCTTTTCAAATCCGCTCATATCAACGGTTGCATTATTTTCTGAGGCGATCAGTTGTGTAAGGTCAATAGGAAATCCATACGTGTCAAAAAGCTCAAATGCAGTAGCACCTTCAATTTGCTTATCTGCGGCTAATATGTTTTCAAGCCGCTTTAATCCTGATCCAAGCGTTTTTAAAAAACTGTTTTCTTCTTCCTGGATCACTTTGGCAATAAAATCCTTTTGACGTTCAACTTCCGGAAACACATTTTCGAATTGTTTGGCTGATAGCGGCACCAATCTATATAACAGTGGTTCTTTTACATCCAGATAGGTATAATAATAGCGCACGGCCCTGCGCAAAATCCTTCTTATCACATAACCGGCTCCTGTATTTGAAGGCAATTGACCATCGGCTATCGGAAAACTAACCGCACGGATATGATCAGCAATTACCCGAAAGGCGATGTCTTGCCTGCTTTGGGAACTGCCATATTTTTTCCCACTGATCTTTTCTACCTCATGTATTGTTCCTGAAAAAATATCAGTATCATAATTACTTTTTTTATTTTGAAGAACTCTTACCAGTCTTTCAAATCCCATTCCCGTATCTACATGCACAGCAGGCAACGGTTGCAATTTCCCATCTGCCTTTCGGTCAAATTGAATAAATACATTGTTCCATATCTCAATCACTTCTTCATGATCTTTATTTACAAGATCGCGCCCCGGCACTTTTTTCTTTTCTTCATCTGCACGTGCATCATAATGAATCTCTGTACAAGGGCCGCAAGGCCCTGTATCGCCCATTTCCCAAAAGTTGTCTTTTTTATTTCCAAAAAGAATATGGTCTTCACGAACCCATTGTTTCCAGAAATTGAAGGCTTCGGTATCTGCCGGCAGTCCATCCTGTTCACTTCCTTCAAACACTGTTACATAAAGGTCTTCTTCAGAAATACCCAGTGTTTTGGTGAGCAATTCCCAACTCCATGCTATTGCTTCTTCTTTAAAATAAGGCGGCGGATCGCTTTTGGCATTTCCAAAGCTCCAGTTGCCCAGCATCTCAAACATGGTATGATGGTAATTATCCACACCTACTTCCTCCAGGTCATTGTGCTTGCCGCTTACCCGAAGGCATTTCTGTGTGTCAGCTACGCGCGCATGCGGTGGCACTTTATTGCCAAGAAAATATTCTTTAAACTGGTTCATGCCCGCATTGGTAAACAATAAAGTCGGGTCATTTTTTATTACGATGGGTGCCGAACTAACAATGGTATGCCCCTTCTTTTTAAAAAAATCAAAAAATTCCTGCCTGATCTCTGCGCTGCTCTTCATAAAATGTTTGACGAATTTTTAAATGCTTTTGTGCATCCGGTAATTATCTTTGTTATAGTTGGCAAAGGTAGCATATCCCGCTGCTTTAGTGCAACCGGGGCTATTCAAAAAATTAAAAAAATGGACATCTGGCAATCAAGGCTGGAATTTGATGAAGATCTGCCACAGCAGCACATAAAAGCGACTGGTGTAAAAGAGCAATTAAAAAAGAAACCATCAGGAGGCCGTAAAAGCCTGAAAGAAGCTGTTCCAACGAGCCAGATTATGCTGCCGCCCGATGAAGAATTGTTTCAAAAACAATATTATCCGATTGGCGATGTAGCAGAAATGTTTGGTGAGAATACTTCATTGATCCGCTATTGGGACCGGGAATTTTCTATTTTAAAACCGAAAAAAAACCGTAAAGGTGACCGGTTTTTCAGGCCCGAAGATGTAAAGAATTTATACCTGATCCATCATTTGCTTCGCGAAAGAAAATACACGATTGAAGGCGCAAAGGATTTTCTGAAAAATGAAAAGATGGCCCTCGAAAAGTTTGAAACCATTCAATCGCTTCAAAAAGTAAAAAGGTTTTTAATTGAATTAAAAAATAATCTGTAACTCATGAAATTTCTTTTTTCTGTTTTATGTTGTGTGTGCTTGTTGGCTTCTGTAAAAGCTCAGAATACCTATGAAACGCTGGAAGACTCTGTAACCGGCCAGCAAATGCTGAAAGGTGCGATCAATAAAGAACTGCTTTCCCAAAATCCGGATTTTACCTGGTATGCCGAAAGCCAAAAGATTTATCCTGTAGCTAATGCAGAGGCCGTAGAAGCTTTGAAAAAAAATAAAGACAAAATCTATCTTATTATTTTCGGTGGTACCTGGTGTGAAGACACGCATTTTGTGCTTCCGAAATTTTTTAAAATACAAGAAGCTGCCGGATTTCCTGAAGACCGGATGGTGATTTATGCAGTTGACCGCTATAAAAAAAGCCTGAGCCCGATCGCAGAGGCATTAGGGGTTTTCAATGTTCCTTCCATCATTGTAATGCAGGACGGAAAAGAAAAAGGCAGGGTGGTTGAATATGGTAAAACCGGTTATTGGGATAAAGAGCTGGCAGATATCATCAATCGTCAGGATTGAACATCACTTGCTGCCCCATAAGCATCGATAATATTTTTTACATCAATATTAATGCGCTGCCTTAAAAGATTGCCTTCATCAATGTCTATTGTAAGCGGTGTATAGTACACGATCATCACTACGGCGTTGTCGCCGGCTATTTCCTGAAGAAATGCGGAAACGTCTTCCACTTTCTTTTCCTGCATCAGCTTTTGCTTTATTTCGCTGATTATTTTTTCAATCTCCATTCCTTTATAACGGGAAGGAATATTCGATTTTATTTCATGCCTTACCAGGTTGCGGCTGCTGAAATTATCGAGAATGTTATCCACCATTTGTTTGTTGGGAACAGTCACCAGAGATTTTTCTACCGTACGAATGCGGGTAGAACGAAGACCTATTCTTTCCACCGTTCCGCGTACATCTTTTATTTTCACCACATCCCCGGTTTCAAACGGCTTATCGAAAAAGATCACAAAACTAGCGATCAGGTTTTCAAGGCTTTCCTTTGCCGCAAGTGCCAGTGCCGCGCCTATAATGCTAAGCCCTGTAAGCAATTTGCTGACATTAAAATTGAAAGAAAATTTTAAAATGGAAATGATGGTGAAAATAATGATCACCACTTTGAAAAAATCTTTGAAAAAGTACAGTAGCTGATGTTCGCCGGGCGATGCTCCTGCCGATTGGTGTTTAATCACCAGCGCTACAAAATCCATGAACTTTAAAATCACAGAAACAAAAGCAATGATGAATAAGCCTGTGGCAAGAGAATCCAACATGGTTTTGCTTGATATTCCATGCCAGTGAAACATAAATTCTTTCGGAAAATTTAACCGCCCTAATGCTATGATTATCACTAAAAGAATGAAAAACTTTTCTATTGGATCAATCAGCTTCTCGTCAAGTGATTCACGGGAAAGGCCACTCCACCTTCCTTTGCCCATATTAAACAGCCACTTGGTAATATACCTGGAGATGATTCTTTTGATAAGAATAGCTACCAATATGGCTATCACCACTTCCAGGTAATCGCCTATGGTATTGCTCAAAAATACTTTATGTAAAAAATCCATAGCTGCAAGTTATTTCAAAACTATGAAGCAAGAATCCCGCCGTCATCATAACCGGTTGGTATAAGCGCAAAATCACCGCAAGTTGTAAATGCGCAGAAGATTATTTTTTAAAATATACACTTTTTGGTTGGCCCATTGAGCTTGTTCGGCTTTTTGCAACGAAATTGGCAACGGGAAGGTCAGTGGCAGAGTGCCGGGTGGTGTAAGTTTATATAAACTCTCATTATCGATTCCGTAAATTGATTGGCCAATCACGCTCAGCGAATTCCAGCCTCTAAGAGCCATCCGGATTTTGAAGGCGCCATAATAATCAAAAATATAAATTCCCATCGCCGGATCATAAAGATATAAGAGGCCGTCGCGATCAATCAGTTTTGTGGGATTCGGGACACTGTCAAAAACCTGGCGAAGATCTGCAGAAGCCATCAGGTTATTTCCATTCTGGTCTAGCTTTTTTATTTTATTTTCCTGCGCATCATAAATCCATATCTTATTATCATACGAATTAGTAATGGCTTTTACACCAAAGATGTTTTTATCTCTCAGGTTGATACTGCCCAGTGAATTCAGGTATTTATCAAGAATGACAATCGTTTCAAAATCAGGATAAAATAAAAGCGTTTGCCATGGATTTTGTGCTTCGATATATCCGAGGTTTCCATACTTTTTTACCTGATTAAAAACCCCTACAGAATCACCATTTACATTATATTTTTTTAATTGTCCGTCTAATGAAACCACAAACATTTCGCCCGGAATATTTACCGTAAAATCTGTTACCGGATAATTGATCTCTTTAAAAAAATAAAAAAGGGAATCATTTTGCGCATCCGATTGCTTGCTGCATAAAAGCAGCAAAATCAGAAACAGGTATAATGATCTACTTTTCATTCCGATAGTAAGATAGTGAAACAAATTTGCCGTCAAACACCGCGTAGCTGTTATATTTTATCCAATCGCCCGTATTGATATAAGTGCTTTTTTCAGAAAGTTTAAATTCAATAGGTAAGTGCCTGTGGCCAAAAATGAAATAATCAAAGTGCTGTTTTTTCAACACTTCCTTACAATAGGAGATCAGCCATTCTTTGTCTTCTCCCAAAAAATGCTCATCACCCGAGCCCGTAGCTGCACGGCTCCTTCGGCTAAAAAAATCTGCAAGTCCGATACCCCACGACGGATGGAGCATCCCAAATAATGTTTGTGAAATTTTATTGCGAAATATTTTTTTTAAAAATTTATAACGGTGATCGCCGGGGCCTAAACCATCACCGTGGCCCACCAAAAATTTCTTTCCGTTAAACTCAAATTCAACCGGCTCTTTATAAACATCGATATTCAGCTCATTTTCAAAATATCCATTCATCCACATATCATGGTTACCGGTAAAAAAGTGAATTTTAATGCCGCTGTCTGTCAGTTCGGCCAGCTTGCCAAGAATCCTTACAAAACCTTTGGGAACTACTTTTTTGTATTCATACCAGAAATCAAATAAATCACCTAAAATAAATATCACAGCCGCATCTTTTCTGGTATCTTCTAAAAATTGTACAATCCTTTTTTCTCTTTCAATACTTGATTGATGATCTGGTGCGCCAAGATGGAAATCACTTAAGAAATAAACTTGTTTGGATTCGGGTAATTGCATGCTTTTCTAAAAACCTGCCGAAGGTACTATAAAACGCTTTTAAGAGGTAAGAAACGGGCTTTTGGTTGCTTTATCTCATTTTAAAAATTTCGCGAAAAAGTGCTTTTGAAAGGTATCCGTTTTGTGCAAAAGAAAAAACGACCTCTGTAAAGAAGCCGTTTTTTAAATTTCAAAAAAAAATGCAAATCAAGAGTTTAGAAGCCACCCAATCTTAATCCTATGGTGTAGGGTTGAAAATTAAGGTCGTTAGTAAAAATAGATTTAGGACTGTATGATCCGTATAAGTGAACAGGACCAAGGCCAAGCTCGCCTACGTATGAAAATTTCCACTTGTTCAGATCGTAATCACCGCGATTTTTTTCTTTGCCTCGGGAGTCGCTTTTCTGCTTGTTGCGGCTGCTGTATAAATATCCCATACTCACACCACCGCTAAGACTCAGGCCTCTGTTGTTATAATATTTATTGGTTTTAAAATTTAACATAAGCGGCACTGTTATATAGTCGGCTGCAAGTTTGTTTTTCGAAAAAGCGATTGAATCCCTGAAAACAAACGCGTGTGGTATGTTTTGAGAAGGCACGTAAGGATTTGGGCCGCCTTCTTTAAAACTGATTGGGTTTGTGAAGCGGTAGTTATTCAATTCAAGACCAATACCATATTTTAAATTTACGTAGTGGTCAATCAGGTTGAGGCGCTGCATTACAAACCAGATGTTAATGTTCACCGATTTGCCGGTTCTTAATTTAAAATCTTTTGAGCCAAGGTCGAAATCGCCGGGACGGGTTACCAGGTCGTTTTCTGCTGCAGCCTTGGAATAATCAGTTTTATCTACCCAGTTGGAAAAACCGATATCAATAATTGAAGAGCTTGTGGTAAGATTTGAGCTTTGGCGCTTTTTAGAAGGGCTCCCAACGGTGACCCTTACACGTTTTTTTTCGTCAGGAGTACCTTTTTTAAGAATAATAATTCCTCCGATTCTCACCGTGTCTTCATCTCTTACTACTTTCACGGAGTCTTGTGCAAATGCTTTGCCGCCAAGAAATATCATGCCCAGCATGATCATCATTTTAGTTGCTTTCATGTTTGTTTGTCTTTAAAAATTTGTTATTGATCGAAAAGGCGGTTGATGGGATTATTGCGGTCTATCACGCGTTTTACTTTTTTCATAAATCCACCCACCTTTGTGCGTTTTAACTGCTCAAGAGGCATTCCCAAAAGCCCTCTGTCCATGTCATTATCCTGGAGATCCATTGCATGAACAGCGTATTGAACATCGGCCGTTTGTTCTATCATTTTGGGAGTGATATCTATATCAGCATGAACAAGTGTTTTAGAATTCTGTATAGGTTCGTCAAGGTGCATTTCTTCTGGTATCACTGATGTGGTTATCAGATCATTTGTTGTTGTGAGGTCAGGCGAAATTGTCTGTGCTGTCAGGGTTTGATGCGGTTCCTCTTCCATTTTCTTTGGCTCATGTCGCTCTTGAACATCTACTTTGTCGGAAGGTCCAAAATCCTGATCCGGAGCAACCGCCTCTTTTGTAGAAGCTGGTTCAAAAGATGGATTGCCAGTTTCCACCTCCATAGGCTTTTGTATCGTTTTTTGATCTGTAACGATGGAAGGTTTTTGTGATGGAAGATCAGTTTGAGCCACGATTTGGGGAATATCCGCGCTCTCATTTGCACGATAACCCAGCCAAAAAACCAATCCCAAAATGGCCGCCGCCGCTGCTATCTTATAAAACTTAGCATACACCATCTTTGCACTTTGGCGATACAGCAATTGTTTATCCTGAAAAATAATTGCTTCATCTTTTTCAAGTTTCGCTTCACCCAGCAGCTCGAATTCCATTTCATACTCAGGGAAATCCCTTACAAATGCTTCCGTAAGTTTTATTTCTTCTGCACTTAATTCATTGTCGTGATATAAAACAAAATACTCAGAATAATTAGTTGAATTGATTGATGTTGCAGCATCTTTTTTCAGCAGGAAAGATTTGTCAAGCGAAATATTTTCCTCCGGCTGTTGGATGGTCAGCAAGATTGTATCCAACTCTTTCTTTAGATCAGGGTGGTTAGCTGCAAATAGTTCCACTGCTTTTCTATCAGCCTCTGAAAGCTCGTTATCAGCATACAGCAGGAAATATTCTTCGTAATTATGAATGTTGATATCCATGATCAAATTACATTTTCAGGTTTCACCAAATAGTTTTTCAACAAAATCCTCGCTCTGTGCAGGTACACTTTTACCTGGCTCAGGCTCAGCGAAGTGATCTCTGCAATCTCTTCATAGCTATAGCCTTCGTAGTCTTTCAGCAATACCAGGCTTCTCTGCGTTTCGCTCAGCCGGTAAATCGCAGTGTTCAAAATAGCTTTTACCTGGGGTTGATCCGGTCGCGCCTGCAGGTTCATACCGCTCAGGTCTTCGTGCAATTGAACTCTCTTTGTTTTTCTTACCAGGTCTATCATCTGATGATAAGCCACTGTGAACAAATAAGATTTGCATCGGTCATTCTCTACTTTTTCGCGGTTGATCCATAATTTTTCGAACGCCGATTGCACCACATCCTTTGCGTCTTCTTCATTGCGTAAATTCTTGAGGATAAACCTGTACACATTATCTGCATAAGTATTTACACACTCATTAAATTCTCTTTCAGTCATACAATTGGTTCGAAAAAAATGATTCTAAATGGTTCGATTTAATATTGAAACGATCATGTGAGATAAAAGTTACAAACTTACCAAAGGTTTTTTTGCCATGCCCGCCGTTAATCAATTCCTTAGTAGGTTTGCAAAAATAATTGAGTGGATTATGAATAAGAATTTATCTGCGCGGATTGCCAAAGAATTGGAGGAAATAAAAAGCTCCGGATTGTTTAAAAATGAGCGTGTGATCACCAGTGACCAAGGCGCAGAAATAGAAGTGGGCGGTAAAACGGTTTTAAATTTTTGTGCCAATAATTACCTCGGGCTTTCATCAAACCCTAAAGTGATAGAGGCTGCAAAAGAAACCATCAACAACCGGGGATACGGATTAAGCAGCGTGCGTTTTATCTGTGGCACACAGGATATTCATAAAGAGCTGGAAAAAAAGATTTCTCAATTTCTAGGAACGGAAGACACCATTTTATATGCCGCATGCTTTGATGCCAATGGCGGTGTATTTGAGCCTTTATTTGGTGAAGAAGATGCAATCATTTCTGATGCACTTAATCATGCAAGCATTATTGATGGTGTAAGACTTTGCAAGGCAAAACGCTTCAGGTATGAACACAATAATATGGATGACCTTGAAAGCAAGTTAAAAGAAGCTGAAGGTTGCCGCAATAAGATTATTGTAACAGATGGTTCATTTAGTATGGATGGAACTATCGCTCAACTGGATAAGATTGTAGAGCTGGCTGAAAAATATGATGCGGCTGTAATGACAGACGAATGTCATTCCACCGGTTTTATTGGCAAAACCGGCCGCGGCACGCATGAATACCGGGGTGTAATGGGAAAAATCGATCTTATTACCGGTACACTTGGCAAAGCGCTTGGCGGCGCCAGCGGCGGGTTTACTTCCGGTAAGAAAGAATTAATTGAAATGTTGCGCCAGCGCAGCCGTCCTTATCTTTTCAGTAATACAGTAGCTCCGAGTATTGTAGGGGCATCCATTGCTGTATTTGATATGCTGAGCGATACCACAGAACTTCGTGACAAACTCGAATCAAATACCAATTTTTTCCGTGAGAAAATGACAGAAGCGGGTTTTGATATAAAACCGGGCGTTCATCCAATCGTTCCCATCATGTTATACGATGCAGTGCTGGCGCAGAAATTTGCGGCAAGGTTGCTGGAGGAAGGCATTTATGTGATCGGGTTTTTCTTTCCGGTGGTTGCAAAAGGCCAGGCAAGAATACGGGTGCAGATAAGTGCCGCACACGAACAGAAACATTTGGATAAAGCGATTGAAGCTTTTACCAAAGTAGGCAAGGAATTAGGAGTGATCAAATAAAAAAAACAGTTCCTGATGACAGAAAGTGAAAAAATTTTCAGGGCAAAGAGTACTGTTAAAAGCCAGGACATTGAGCACCGGAAAAAGATCAGTTTTAATATTTCGAGATATAACGCTGCAGTGCCGCAGGGTAAAGCCCAATTTGCTGATCTTCCTATTGCAAGAGAACAAGCGAAGAATATAAAATGGCGCGCAATAGAAAGACTTGACGAACATCTTGAGCAGTTTGAAAAACAACTCACCTCAAGAGGTGGAAAGGTTATTTGGGCTAAAGATTCGCAGGTAGCGCTGGATGAAATCCTTAAAATTTGCAAAGAGAAGAATTGCAAATCGGTAGTAAAGAGTAAAAGCATGGTTACCGAAGAGATCCATCTCAATCACTTCCTTGAAAAAAATAATATTGAAAGTGTAGAAACCGACCTGGGTGAATACATCCAGCAACTGGATGGCGAGCCGCCCTATCACATTGTTACACCTGCCATGCATAAAAGCAAAGAAGATGTGGCAAAGTTGTTCCATGAAAAATTAAATGTTCCTTCAAAATTGCCCCCTGAGCAACTTACACTTGTGGCCCGGGAAAAACTGAGAGAAAAATACCTGGAAGCAGAAATCGGAATTACCGGAGCAAATTTTATTATCAGCGATATTGGTGGCATTGCACTTACCGAAAACGAAGGCAACGCACGCCTTACCACTGCATGGCCGAAAACTCATATCGTGATCGTAGGAATTGAAAAAGTAATTCCTTCTATCAACGATCTCCCTTTGATGTGGCCTTTGCTTTCGGCATTTGGTACCGGACAAAAAGTAACCGTGTACAGCAGCATCATAAGTGGACCACGCCAGCCGCATGAAACTGATGGTCCCGACGAAATGATCGTTATACTATTGGATAATAACCGTACAAATATTCTTGCTGATCCGGCATTCAGAGAAAGCCTGTATTGCATTAGATGCGGCGCTTGCCTCAATGTATGCCCGATTTATAAAAACATCGGCGGGCATGCTTATGGAACCACTTACAGCGGCCCAATCGGAAGTGTGATTACTCCTCAAATGAGTGGCCTCAAAGAATATAAACATCTTAGTTATGCCTCATCACTTTGTGGCGCCTGCACCGAAACCTGCCCGGTAAATATCAACATTCACAAATTGCTTTTGCGCAACAGAAATGAAAGTATAAAAGAAGGCATGTCTGCTTTTTCTGAAAAAATGGCCTGGAAGATGTGGCGCCTTGCATCTCTAAAAAGGGGAATGATGAATATGGGAAATGGCAGTTTAAAAACGAAAGTGGTAAATAGTCTTTTTAAAGATTGGGACAGGCATCATGCTCCATTGCAGTTCAGTGAAAAGACATTTAATGAGATGTGGAAGAAAGAACGGCTGTTAAAATAATTTGCGGCTCCTTTCAAAAGCACTTTTCTTAAGAAATATTAAAAATTAATATCCGCTTCTTTTTGTTCATGCACGATATTTGAGGCAGTGTACTTACAACAAAATCTGTGGTCATGGTAAGTGCAATTTTTTTTATTATTTGTGGGATATTGTTGATTGGCGCGTTTATACTGATGTTGCTGCATCACAGGCGTACAAAAATGGAAGATCAGCGCAGTAATCCGGTTTCAGAAAATCAGTTTGATAAAAAATCATAATAAAAAATTTATTCATACCATTCTGATATTTCTTTACCGATTGCGCGCACCAGTTTTTTATCAGCTACATATTTCATTTTCCACTCCTTTGGCGTGCAATGAATGATGCCGAGATTGGTATTGTCAAGCGATACTTCAAGCTCATAACATACTTTTTCCCGGCAGGTTTGCGAAACAGGCACTGCTTCACCTTTTAGTGTTTTACCTTTGTATTGTATTTAAAGTGGAATGGGATCCTGCTCCAGTTTTTCAACATAATCTTTTAAAAATTTAACCAACTTCTTACGCTGTGCCTTGATGCTCCACTTTTGATTAGCTGCTCTTTTTTGTGCAAGTTTTAATTTGATTCCTGTCAATTCGGTAGTGTAATCATCTTTATTCAGTTTACATACATCCTGATGCGCCATAATATACCAGTGGTATTCAGTATCCACCGGCACGCCTGAACCTTTTGGTGCATGGCCTGCCCTGCGTTTTGTCACCTCATAATGGATCTCCCACAATTCAGGTGTTATATTGGTTTCACGCCCTTCACCTTTGTCATAATACCATTTATGGCTTCTGCCTACTTTCATGCCGGTGTATTGTTTGCCGGCAAAAGATTTAAATGCGTTATAGCTTTTAGACTGATCTGCGGCAACTTTTTCTTTTTTTGATTTTTATGCAGACATGGTGTGAGTGTTTTTGTGTTAAACCCTACGCGTTTTTACGTTGAGTTTTTACGCAGTGCAAAAGTTTTTATAAAAAAAACAATTGCTCTGTTCAATTTACAACGCAATACCATCGTTTCAATAACAGACCAATGAGCCTCTTTATGAAATTATTTTTACCATTGATGCTTACGTTTATTTGTTCATCGGGTTATTGTCAACTCTACAATTCTATTTCAACCGACGCAAAGTCCTTTTATGAAAAATCCATGCACGACTTAAAGCCTGCAATGGCCTCCTTCATTTTAAATAAGACGGCGCAACTTTCGGGCCGCAACGTTGATGCCGACAGCCTTACAAAGTCATTAATCAAGGAACAGCTTTTTAAAAATTCAGATCACATTTTCTTAAAAAGAATTTCATTATTGATTCTTATTGCATCAGCAAATGAAAGAGATATCCAGATTAAAAAATTGGTAATGCAAATGTCGAGGCAAAAAAAAGTCGATCTTAATTCAGACGTTACGCAACCTTTGCAAAAGCAAAAAAGTGATATAGCTCAAGAGGTTTCAAGGTTATTTTTTGAAATTGGAAACAATACAACATCCACATCCAAAGGGCTGGAATAGCTGCATATAAAGCTTATTGCTTCTTCCTACATTTGCGCCATGGCGCATAAAAAATTAAAACGTTTCGCAGCGATTGCCAGATATGAAAATGTATTGCAGTATCCCGAAAACATGGCGGGCAACTGGAAAAATGTTTTTAAAAATTCAAATCCCATTATACTTGAACTTGCATGTGGAAAAGGTGAATACACCATAGCACTCGCAGAAAAATATTCCCGGAAAAATTTTATTGGAGTTGACCTGAAAGGCAACCGGCTTTGGAAAGGAGCGACCTACGCTCTTGAAAAAAATCTGAAAAATGCAATGTTTCTCCGCACTCAAATTGAGCGCATAAACGAATATTTTCAACAGGGTGAAGTGGATGAAATATGGATCACTTTTCCGGACCCGCAACTGCGTTTATCCCGTTCAAAAAAACGATTGACACATCCCAGGTTTCTGAAATTGTACGAGCAGATATTAAAAAAACACGGTACTATTCATTTGAAAACTGATTCACCAGATCTGTATCATTTTACAAAGGAAGTTATTCATTGGTGTGGATTGCAAACTATTAATGACATTGCCGATGTACATGCACAGAAAAATATTCCGGAAGATCTGCATATCAAAACTTATTATGAATCGCTGGATATTTCGGGAAGTAATAAAGTTTTTTATCTGCAGTTTTTTTTACCGGCCGCATGGAACCGTGATGAGAAAAATTTTACTGAACATTTTAAAAATAAAATAAATGGCCAGAGCCAATAAGCAGTTGAAATCTGTAAAAGAAAAGCCAAGGGTATTGCACCGGCAAAATAAATTTTATGAAGATGTTTATGAAGTTACGCGCTTGATCCCAAAAGGGCGGGTCACTTCATTTGGTGCCATAGCCGGCTATCTTGGTGCCAGAAGTTCGTCGCGCATGGTAGGGTGGGCATTGAACGGGTCGCATATTTCTACTGAAAAAATTCCGGCGCACCGGGTTGTAAACAGAAACGGGATGCTGAGCGGAAAAGTACATTTCGGAACGCTTACGCGCATGCAGGAATTGTTGGAAGCCGAGGGTGTAGCGGTGAAGGATGATAAGGTCGTATTTTTCGAAAAATTATTCTGGGATCCTGCAAAAGAACTTGATGACTTTTAGCTTTCAAAAGCACTTTTTCGCAAAATTTTTAAAAAAAAGTTAAGCTCTTTCTTAGCTGTTTTCCGGAGCACTTCCCTGATGGTCGATGATAAATTGAATTAAATCATTTTGCTCGATTCCCGCCCGCCCGCATGCGTCAGCAATATCTTCACGGGATACATTGGCGGCAAATATTTTTTCCTTCAATCTTTTTTTTACGCCTTTTAATTCCATTCCGCTATATTGGCCGGGGCGCATGAGTGAATAAGCATGAATCAATCCCGAAAGCTCATCAAACGCATACAGCATTTTTTCCATCTTTGTGTTTGGATCTACTCCAAAGTGTGCAGGCCCATGCGATGCAATGGCACGAATAATTTCCGGATCTACATGGCGGCGTTCCAGTTCTTCCACTATTTTTTTACAATGCAAGTCGGGCCATTGATCCCAATCCGCATCATGCAACAATCCTGCGAGATACCAGCGATACTGATCTTTTTCGTCCAAAAGTTCTTTGTCCTTAGCCCACATTTTCATCAGGTGTGCCACCTGGCGCATGTGCGTTTTTAATTTTGGATTGATCACCCAATCATTCAATAAAGTTTCTGCTTCATCATTTGCCAGCACATTGCCAGCATCTGCCGGATTTCCAAAAACATCACGACCTAAATTCATTGACATAATAATCCTTTTTTAAAATTCAGCATTCTTCGGAAACCGGGGGAACGGAATAACATCGCGGATATTTGACATCCCTGTTACAAATTGAACCATACGCTCAAAGCCAAGGCCAAAGCCCGCGTGTGGAACAGAACCAAACCTGCGGATGTCCAGGTACCAAAACAACTCATCTGCAGGAATATTCATTTCTTTCATTCGCTTTTCAAGTAGGTCAAGCCTTTCTTCTCTTTGAGATCCACCCACAATTTCGCCGATCCCGGGCGCAAGAATATCCATTGCAGCTACTGTTTTGCCATCGTCATTCTGGCGCATGTAAAATGATTTTATTTCTTTTGGATAGTTGTAAATGATCACCGGTTTTTTAAAATGCTTTTCTACCAGGTACCGTTCATGTTCACTTTGTAAATCAACACCCCATTCATTTACAGCAAATTGAAATTTCTTCTTTTTATTATGATTGCTGTTTTTTAAAATATCGATCGCTTCGGTGTAGGAAATTCTTTCAAACTGATTATTAATTACAAACTCCAGCTTTTCAATCAGTCCTGATTCAGATCGTTCATTTTGAGGTTTCTGCTTTTCTTCATCCTTCAATCGTTGGGCAAGAAAATTCAGATCTTCTTTGTTATGATCTAAAGCATATTTGATAATGTATTTTATAAAGTCTTCCGCCAGGTTCATATTATCTTCCAGGTCATAAAATGCCATTTCGGGTTCTATCATCCAAAACTCGGCGAGATGCCTTGCAGTGTTACTGTTTTCTGCTCTGAAAGTTGGGCCGAATGTATATACTTCCCCCAGTGCAAGCGCCGCCAGTTCGGCCTCTAACTGCCCACTCACCGTAAGGTTGGTAGCTCTTCCAAAAAAATCTTCTTTATAATTTACAGAACCATCTTTTAGTTTTGGAACGTGATTCAGATCGAATGAAGTGACATGAAATGTTTCGCCAGCGCCCTCTGCATCGGATGCGGTGATTACAGGTGAATGCAGGTAAATAAATCCACGTTCATGAAAGAATTTATGAATCGCAAAAGCCAGCGAATGCCTTACCCTGAAAACTGCGGCAAATGTGTTGGTCCTAAAACGCAGATGCGCGTGTTCTCTTAAAAATTCAAGGCTGTGTTTTTTGGGCTGAAGCGGAAATTTCTCAGCGTCACTATCTCCTAATACTTCAATCGTTTCTGCGATCAATTCAACAGACTGTCCTTTACCCGGCGATTCACTTAATGTACCTGAAACTTTCAGGGCTGCCCCTGTTGTAAATCTTTTAATAAGTTTTTCTTCAAAGGAACCAAGCGGCGCCACTACCTGAAGATTGGTATTGGTACTTCCATCATTAAGAGCAATAAACTGGTTATTTCTGAAAGTTCTTACCCAACCCATTACAGTAATTTTACTGCCCGGCTCACCATTTTTTAAAATGTCGCTGATTTTTCTCCTCTTGTTAAACATCCTTATTTTTTAAGTGTGCAAATATAGTCAACAACATCAAACATGTGTGTTGCATAGGTTTGGCAATATCTCTCAGAATGAATATACATTATAAAATTTTTGAAAAATTTAGTTTCAAAAAAATACATTTTATCAAAATTGCTGTAATATTGCACCATAAAGGCTGATCGGTTTTTCAAAATAACTACACCAGTCCAGCGTTATAAATCCATTCCATTTATAAATATCATATCGATTTTTTCAAACTACAAAGGGTTTTTTGACTACAACTATAAGTCTATTTATGTACGACATGCTCCAATTGAACGAAATGATCGTTCCTGAACTGCTCGATATCGCTGAGCAACAAAATATCACTGATGTAAAAAATTTAGAAAAACAGGAAATAATAAATAAAATTCTTGATAAACAATCACGGATGACACCCGAAAACAAATCGAACGAAGAAGCATCTTCAAAGCCAAAAAGAAAACGTATTGTGAAGTCGGAAAATAAGGATATGAAATCCGACAACAAAACAACCGCCCCCGAAACTGCAGCAGGCGAAACAGAAGAATCTAAAAGCAGGAGACCTGCCGATAAAAAGCGCCCTGTAAAAAAAACCCGTACTTCGGAAAAGAAAGAAGAGAAAGAAGAAAGAGATGCATCCGAAAAGACAACAGCAGATGAAACCAACGAATCGCTTGCTGATCCGAAAACCATCGCCCCTTCGCTGTTGGAAATGTTGAATGATGATGAAGAAGTGAATCTTGAAGTGCCTGAAGAAGTAGCTGCCATTGAAGCTGAGGCCGCTGTGCAACCACATTCAAATAATTATCAGCAAAATAAAATCCATCACCCCAAAAAAGAAACAAATTTCAATCTTGAAATTGATGGCATTATTCAGGCTGAAGGTGTGTTGGAAATGATGCCCGACGGATATGGATTTTTGAGAAGCAGCGATTATAATTATTTGTCATCACCAGATGATGTGTATGTTTCTCCCAGCCAGATCAAATTATTTGGATTAAAAACAGGCGACACAGTTTACGGATCGGTGCGACCTCCGAAAGAAGGAGAAAAATATTTTGCTCTTTTGAAAGTAGAAACAATCAACGGAAAGCGCCCAGATGAAGTACGCGACCGTGTGCCGTTTGATTATCTTACGCCGCTGTTTCCTTTTGAAAAATTAAATCTTTTTACTGCTCCCAATAACCTGAGCACAAGAATTATTGATCTTTTTACCCCTATCGGTAAAGGGCAGCGCGGCCTTATAGTAGCGCAGCCAAAGACCGGTAAAACAATGTTGCTGAAAGAAGTGGCAAACGCCATAGCCGCTAATCATCCTGAATGTTATCTTATGATTGTGTTGGTGGATGAGCGTCCTGAGGAAGTTACCGATATGGAAAGAAGCGTTAAGGCAGAAGTGATCGCATCTACTTTTGATGAACCTGCCGAAAAACATGTAAAGGTGAGCACCATGGCTTTGCAAAAAGCAAAAAGATTGGTAGAATGCGGACATGATGTGGTGATCTTGCTTGATAGTATTACAAGGCTTGCCAGGGCACACAATACGGTTTCTCCGGCCAGCGGAAAAGTATTATCCGGAGGTGTGGAAGCAAACGCAATGCAAAAGCCAAAGCAGTTTTTTGGAGCTGCACGTAAGATCGAAAATGGCGGAAGCCTTACCATCATTGCTACAGCACTGGTAGATACCGGAAGCAAAATGGATGAAGTGATTTTTGAAGAATTTAAGGGAACAGGTAATATGGAATTGCAGCTTGACCGCCGCCTGAGCAATCGCAGGATTTTCCCTGCAATTGATATCATTTCTTCATCTACACGCCGTGAAGATCTGTTGGTAGATAAAGATGTATTGCAACGGATGTGGGTATTGCGCAACCACATGGCGGATATGAACCCGGAAGAAGCGATCAATATGCTGATCAAAAACATGAAAGGCACAAAAGACAATGCTGAATTCCTTACCAGTATGAACGGATAATGTAATTTCAAATTAATAAATAGAAACCACTGCACATGCGGTGGTTTTTTGTAAATGCCTGTAGAACAAACCGACATAGAAAATTTTCTGAAACGCAGTAGCGGTGGAATTATGCTGGATGTAAGAAGTCCGTCTGAATACAGGCATGCACATATACCAGGTGCGCACAGCCTTCCGCTTTTTAGTGATGAAGAAAGAAAGGTAGTCGGTACCGCATATAAACAGCAGGGAAGGGAAGTGGCGGTGAATGAAGGACTGAATTTTTTTTCTGAAACAATGAAAACAATTCAGCCACAGGCGCTGAAATTGTTGCAAGAAAATGCTTCCGCTACCAACGCTGTATTTTGTGTGTATTGCTGGAGGGGCGGCATGCGCAGCAATGCAGTAGCGTGGCTCCTCAGCCTTTACGGATATAAGGTGGTGCTTTTAAAAGGCGGATATAAAAGCTACAGGAGATGGGCATTTCAACAATTCGGGCTTCCTTATAAAATAAAAATTCTCGGCGGATTTACCGGTTCGGGCAAAACAGAAGTACTTGCAGCATTGAATCATCATGGGCAATATACAATAGATCTTGAATCGCTTGCCCACCACAAGGGATCAGCATTCGGTTCACTCGGAATGCAGCCGCAACCCTCTCCCGAAATGTTTGAAAATAAAATTGCATTAGCCTTATCTGAAATTCCGCTCGGTGAAACCATTTGGCTTGAAGATGAGAGCCGGCATATCGGCAGTGTTCACATTCCTGAAAGCCTTTGGAAACAAATGCGCAACAGCGATATTTATTTTTTGGAGATTCCGCAACCGGAGCGGTTAAATTTTATTATCCAACAATATGGATGCTTCGACAAAGAAGCTATAAAAACGTGTGTATTAAAAATCCAGAGAAAATTAGGCGGCCTCGAAACAAAAAATGCACTTGCCAATCTTGAAAATAATGATGTACGAAGCTGTTTTTCAATCTTGCTTCGATACTACGATAAGCTGTACAGTCATTCATTAATGAGGCACGAAAATGCATCAATCAATTTGCATAAAATACAATGCACTGCCGTTGATGTTAATAATGCTTTGAAATTGCTTAAAGCCTGAACACTATGAAAAAAAAATCTGTTGCATTCATTGTTTTATTTATTTCAAACATAATCCCCTGCCTTTTGCAGGCGCAAAAATCACCTGATCTTGCCGGCGCATGGACGGGTGAGATGTACATGGATACCACCAAAAAATTCATTCCTTTTGAGCTTGTGCTTAGTAACCGTAATGGCGACCTTTCAGGATTTAGTTATACTGTTTTTATGGTTGACAGCGTGCCTAATATTGGTGTGAAAGAAGTATCGGTAAAAGAAAAAAAAGGTGTGATCGTAATTAAAGACAGGAAATTAATTGATGATAATTACACAGGCGAACCGGATAAAGGTGTGTTCACCACTTTTGAACTTACATTTTCTGAAAATGATTCTTTTGAAATTCTCAGCGGAAAATGGTACACCAATAAAACAAAGGAATTTTATGCAGTAAATGGAACGGTGACATTGCAAAAGAAAAAACAGTTTATGCAAACGCGCATCGTTCCGAAATTAATAGCACTTGGATTGGGCGGCAGGCTTTCATTTTTGCATAACAATCAATATGATATTGCGGCTAATCAAAATAACAGTCCTGCAGACTCATCCGAAAAAATGATCACTATTGTAGAACCTGAAATGGTGATCACCCTGCCAAATAAAAAACCGGCAATTAAACTTCCGGATATGAATGCCCTTGATTCTGTAAGCAGCCTGAAGAAAGATACGCTGCAATCTATTGATCCGGGTGTTTCAAAAAATGCCGGAAAAAGTGCTTTTGAAAGCAAACAAGAATTTGCAAAGCAACCATCTGGCAAAACAAAAACTGATCAAAAACAAAATGAGGTTGCCGGACAAAATAATGTAAACCTTCAGCAAAAGAAAACTGAAATCATAACCGCGAAAACTCCTGCCCCGAAAGGCAACAACCACCCTGGCCCGGATGTGATAACCATCACTAAGAAAAACGAAAATGAAATTTTAAAAATTGATGAAAAAAGTGCTTTTGACGGAAAGGACAGTGCCTCAAAACTAAGTGTGAAAATCACTCCCAACGATGAAAAGAAATTTGGCAATATACAAAAGTCACCTTCGGGTAAAACAGGTTCAGACACTTTAAAGAAGGATGTGGTTTTAGAAAATAATCAAAAAAGTGCCTTTGAAACCAAAGCGCCCCAGCTTCGTGTCATTGATATTTCAAAGCGCGAAATAGAAACCATTCGCACAGTAAACGTAAAGCGCGATAGCATTGTGCTTTCTCTTTATGATAATGGTGCTGTGGATGGTGACACCGTAAGTGTGCTGCTCAATGGCCAGGTGCTTATTTCAAAAGTTGGTTTGCTTGAAAAAGCATTCAACAAAACGATCTATCTCACTCCAGACATGGGCGATAGTATCCGCATTATTTTATATGCTGAAAATCTGGGCAGCATTCCTCCAAATACGGGCTTGCTTGTGGTGCGTGATGGTGATAAAGATTATGAGATTCGGTTCAGCGGCGACCTGCAAAAAAATTCTGCCATAATTTTGACCCGTAAAAGAGAATAATGAATACAGTAGTTAATCCGGAAGAAATAAAATTGACAGAATTTTCGAAAGGCGCCGGCTGTGGATGTAAAATTTCACCGCAGGTACTTCGCGAAATATTAGATGGATCATCTGCCATTGCTGATGGCAACCTGCTTGTAGGAAATAGCAGCCACGATGATGCAGCGGTGTATGATATGGGAAATGGTAATGCACTGATAGCTACCACCGATTTTTTTATGCCTATTGTAGATGATGCAGAAGCATTTGGTAAAATTGCGGCTGCAAACGCTATCAGTGATGTATATGCGATGGGCGGCACGCCATTAATGGCTATCGCTGTTTTGGGCTGGCCGGTAGATAAAATTCCTGTTTCGCAGGCCAGGCGCGTGATGGAAGGTGCAAGGCAGATTTGTGCTGAAGCTCGTATCACGCTTGCCGGAGGACATAGCATTGATTCTGTTGAACCATTTTTCGGATTATCGGTGAATGGAACTGTAAAGATCAATCATCTGAAAAAAAATGACACCGCCAGGGAGGGTGATCTTATTTTTTTGACAAAGCCAATCGGCGTTGGAATTCTGTCTACAGCGCAAAAGCGGAAGCAAATAACAGAGGAAGATGCCGCCAGGCTTACCGGTTATCTTTCTAAATTAAACAGTCTTGGTGAACTGTTGGGAAGTATTGAGGAGGTAACTGCCATGACAGATGTAACTGGGTTTGGTCTGGGCGGCCATCTGCTTGAAATGGCCGAAGGGAGCGGCTTAAGTGCGGAGATAGATTTTTCACATGTACGCCTGTGCGAAAATGTACGTGATTATTTAAAGAAAAATATCTTTCCGGATGCTGTGTATAGAAACTGGAACAGCTATGGTAAAAAAGTAGTGCTCGACAAATCGCTGAATGCCATTGAAGCATTTGCACTGGCCGGTGATCCTCAAACAAACGGTGGACTGATGATTGCCGTAAATCCAAAAGGAAAACAAAAAGTGATTGACCTGTTTAGTAAATACGGCTATGGGGATTTTACAGATCCAATCGGTATTTTTAAATCGAAAGAAGAACAACCTGTTTACTTTAAATAAAATCATTTAAATATGAACTGGCTTTTGCTTATCATTGGCGGTTTTTTTGAAATAGGCTTTGCTACCTGCCTCGGAAAAGCCAAAGAATCAAGTGGTACAGAAGCATTGATGTGGTTTGGCGGATTTTTTATTTGCCTTGCCGCCAGTATGTTTTTGTTGTACAAAGCATCTCTCGCCATTCCCATCGGTACGGCGTATGCAGTATGGACGGGCATTGGTGCCTGTGGAACCGTGCTCATGGGATTATTATTATTTAATGAACCCGCCGACTTCTGGCGATTGTTTTTTCTATTTACGCTTATTTGCAGCATTATAGGGCTGAAGGTTGTTTCTTCCTGAACTGTTTTCCGATCTCATAAATGCCTCGCTATCATCTTTTGTAATTTTGAGAGGTGCTATGCAATTGTATAAAATTATTAACGACATAAGAGAACATTATCAGGGTACAGAAAGACGCCCTGTATTTCAACTTGGATCTTACGCACCGCTTATGATCATTTCTCAGGCGCCGGGTAAAAAAGTGCATGAAACAGGAATTCCATGGAATGATAACAGCGGCCTCACCTTGAGAAATTGGTTAGGTGTTTCCAATAAAGAGTTTTATGATCCTGCATTATTTTCTATCATGCCTATCGACTTTTGTTATCCGGGAAAAGGCGCTCATGGCGATCTGCCGCCTGATAGAAAATGTGCTGACCGATGGCATAAGGTCATTTTAAATGCCCTAAGTGTAAACCCACTTAAATTATTGATTGGCAGTTATGCTATTGATTATTATCTGCCCGCAGAAAAGAAAAAAAGCATGGCCGATAAGGTGCTGAATTACCATCAATATCTTCCGGAATATTTTCCGCTTCCTCATCCCTCGCCGAGAAATAAATTGTGGATGAAACATCATCCCGATTTTCAAACACTGGTATTGCCTCAATTAAAAAAAATCGTTCATCAAAAAATAAATCAAGCAAAAGGATCATGAAAAGAAAATCAGTTTTAGAATTAGCGCCAAAAGCTTATACAGCTATGGTGGGTCTTGAAAAATATATCAGAGCGAGCGGATTGGATCCTAAACTGTGCGAGCTGATAAAAATAAGAGCATCGCAACTAAACGGCTGTGCTTACTGCATAGATATGCACACTGAAGAAGCTTTGGCAATTGGCGAAACTGCACGCCGCATATTTGCTTTGGCCGCCTGGGAAGAATCACCATTATTTACAGATAAGGAAAGAGCGGCTTTGCAATTAACTGAAGAGGTAACTCTGATTGGTGATGGTGGTGTGGATGATTGCACCTATAATGACGCCGTTCAGGCTTTTGGAGAAGAAAATGTAGCGCATATTATCATGCAGATTGTAATCATTAATGCCTGGAACCGCATTGCAATATCAGGCAAACAGGAATACGAGCCGAAACATAAATAATTTACAAAAAGGAATTATTGAAGACAACAAAGTCTTTTAATAAATATTATCGGTGTATTTTTGACTGCCTGAAACACTTAACCGGACATGGAAAATAACAGCGACATTTTAAGCCTTGATGATGTAAAACTTTTGGTGGATACTTTTTATGGAAAAGTAAGGGAAGATGAATTGCTCGCACCCATTTTTAACGAACGCATTCAGGATCGCTGGTCTTTGCATCTCGATAAAATGTATCGGTTTTGGCAAACGGTTTTGTTAACAGATCATACCTACTTTGGAAGTCCGTTCCCGCCGCATGCTACTTTGAAAGTTGAGAAATTGCATTTTGATAGATGGCTGCAATTATTCCATGAGACTTTGGATGAATTGTTTGATGGGAAAATAGCAGAGGAAGCCAAATGGCGTGCAGGAAAAATGGCTGAAATGTTCCAGATAAAAATCGCTATGATACGCGACAATGCATCACGCAGCCTCATCTGAAATAAAAAAGGTTTAGTTTTTGTATTCTTTGATGAAAACCATCAAAGCTATGGATGTAAAATTCAACGACTCAACCGAATTGCGGCCCGACGGCGAACGCATTTTAGATGCGCCATTGGTGCATATAAATATTAAAGAATTTACAAAGCAATTACTCGAAGAAGAAGCCTGGAAGAAGCGGGATCGTAATGCCATGACCGTTTATAAAACCGATGGCATGCGCATCGTGCTGATCGCTTTACACGAAGACGCAGTAATGGCCAGGCATAAAGCTGAAGGTATTATAAGCGTACAGGTATTGAAAGGGAAAATGAATTTTATTACGGACGAAAGAACTGTAGAACTGGAAGAAGGCATGATGGTGACACTGCATAAGGGAAAGCCGCATTCTGTAGCTGCTCTTAAAGAAACGGTTTTTCTGCTCACCATAGCCGGTTAAAGCTGATTGAGATATTTATTTATTAAATCAAAAGAATATCCTTTTGCAATTAAGTAATCGCGGATCTTTCTTTTTCTGATAAAGATGTTTTTTTCACTTTTTAAGGATATGCGTTTTTTCTCTGCCAGCGCTTTAAAGGTTTTATCATAGTCTTTATCCTCTATTTGTTTCAACGCTTTTTGAATACAGTAATCGCTTATTTCTTTTTGTTTAAGCGCCATTGCTATCCTGTTCTTTCCCCATTTTTTCATCCGGAATTTTCCTCCGGCAAATTCAATCGCAAAGCGCTCTTCATTCAGGTAATTTTCTTTGATCAGCTCAGATATGATGGTGTCAATTTCCTGGCTCGTTTGTTTGAAAGAAAATAATTTTTTTCTCACCTCCGAATGGCATCTTTCCTGGTAAGCACAATAGGATTTTATGCGCTGTAATGCCTGGGAATATGTAAGCGATTCCATATCATTGAATATAGAGACTTTCTCTCAAAAGCACTTATTTCCGGTTTTTTTAAAAATAGAAATTCTGTATTGGTTGCCAAAAATATTTGGGCTACTATTCCATTAGCAAAAAAAGGAAAGCTCTTTCAAAAGCACTTTCTCATGGTTTTTTCAAAAAGAAAATTATTTCCCGTTGTTGGAAGTTTTCTTGTTTAAATATGCTTCTACTTCCTCAGCATTTGATCCCGCATTTTTTACCGCTTCGCGAAGTTCATCTTCGGTAACATTAAAATGTTTTGCCCAATCTCTTACTTCATAGTCTTCTGAAAGGTTGATGTATTTGCGGTCGCTATGTCCGGGGTGTGCCTGATGGTGTGCCATAGTTATCAATTTTTTTTAAAGAATTTAAAATCAAATTCTATTCCAATTGAATAAAAAAAGCCGCTCCCGGAGCGGCTTTTGAAAAGTTATAAAATGCCTATTAACGAACCAATTTCAATTCGTCAATTATATTTTTTGCTCCGCCTAATTTATCAATGCACCAAAGTACATAGCGGATATCCACGCAGATTGTGCGGTTCAGGTCTTTATCGAATTGAATCTTATGGCTCAATGCTTCATAGTTGCCATCGAACGCCAGCCCGATAAGATTGCCATAGGCATCCATCACAGGTGAGCCGGAGTTGCCGCCGGTAATATCATTGGTAGTTATAAAGTTGATCAGTAAATCGTTGTGCTTTTTATCAATGTATTGACCAAAATCGCGCTTCTTCAAGAGTTCTATTTCTTTTGAAGGCAGATCATATTCATAATCACCCGGAATATATTTTTGCAGAATGCCTTCGCTGGTGGTAAAATAATTATAGTTTACCGCATCGCGCGGGCTGTAGCTTTTTACATTGCCATAGCTTACCCGCATACTGAAGTTCGCGTCAGGATACATTTTCTTTGCAGCTACAGGATCCATTTCCAGTATACCTTTCATATACAACCTCCCCAACTCATCATTTTTTGAAACAAAATCGCGGTATAAGGCGCTGTATTTGCCTACATAATTTTGTACAAATGCAGCGGCGTAGCTGTAAGCCGGATCGTTTTGAAGGGTGACTGCATCAGGATTTTGAGTAAATGCAACCCATTTGGAAGAATCAAGGATCATTGTATTTGCAAATACATAGTCGGCCCATTTTGTAAAGGTTTGCAGATCATCAAGCGGTCCGAACTGTTGTTTCACTGATTCATAAAACGCTGTCGGCTGCTGATCTTTATTTACATCCTGGTAAAACATCATGGCTGTTTTGGCCAATATTTCCTTATCGCTTGGAATATCTTCATCGCCCAAAAAGCTTTCTCTTGATTTGGAAGCAGCCTCTAACGCACGTTTTACATCATCCTGTGTGGCGCCTGTTTTTACCAGTGCTCTTTCTAAGGTGGCGAGTGAACTGGCAAACCTCGCGAGTGGCGAGCCTAAAATTCCTTCTGTGAGATAAACCCGTTCTTTAGCATAGGGTGTCCATGCCTCATAATTTTTAGCATAATCGCTCAGCACATTTTCAAACTCAGGTTTTCCTTTCGCCCACTTTTCAAATTTCTTTTCAAAGTCCTGCTTGTTATTATAAACATGATATTTCTCCAGTTGTTCAGTTTCTCCTTTGTAAAACTTATAATAGTTTGCGATTCCGGAATAGCTGTCAGCCAGTTTTAATTTCACTGCCGGATCTTTTACCATTCTTGAATGCATCGCTTTTAAGCGTACATCACGAAGATTAACCAGGGAAGGATTATCAATTTCATTTTTTAATTTAATGCCGAAAGAAGTTTCGTAGCGGTTGGTGCCGCCCGGATAGCCGTAAATCATCGCATAGCTGCCTTCAGAATATCCTTTGAGCGAAACCGGCAGGAACCATTTTGGCTTTAAAGGCACATTGTCTGCGCTGTATTCAGAGGGCTTACCATCCCTAGTGGCATACACACGGAAAATAGAATAATCTCCAGTGTGGCGTGGCCACTCCCAGTTATCCGAATCGCCGCCAAATTTTCCAATCGCTTCCGGTGGTGCTCCTACAAGGCGAATATCCCGGTAGATCTTATACACATAAAGCAGGAATTGATTTCCTTTAAACATACTGTAAACGCGGCCTTGAATGCCATTTGCAGGATCGTTGATCTTGTCGGTGATCGCTTTATATAATTCCTGGGTCTTTTCGCTGCGCGCTTCACCTGTTAAGCCCTTCAGCCCTTTTTCCATCTGATCAGTTACGTCTTCTATTCTTTCCAGAAATGTTACAGAAAGATTGGTTTTGATCTCCTGGTCTTTTGAATAAGCATAGAATCCGTCCTTCAGATAATTATGTTCCAGCGTGCTTGCCGCGTTGATAGCGCCATATCCGCAGTGGTGATTGGTGAATATGAGGCCCTGGTTACTCACGATCTCGCCGGTGCAGCCGCCGCCAAAGATCACTACGGCATCTTTGATGCTTGGTTGGTTGATGCTGTACAACTGATCTTTCGAAAGTTTGAGTCCATGCTTTACCATATCCTGGTAAACCTGCTGGCCAAGCAGCATGGGAAGCCACATGCCTTCATCAGCACTGGCTCTGAAAATCGTAAGAGATAAAAAGAAAACTGTAAAAATTCTTTTGAACATATAGGTTTGATTAAATAAAAAAATAAAAATACCCTTCGAAAAGGAAGGGTATCAAAAATAAAGATTTAACTGTTGTTATTTGTTTAAATAAAATGGGAGCAATAATAAATTTCATCCCTAAGGTTGACGTATATCATGAGTATATTTTTCAAAATAATGCTGATCCTCTTGTTGAAATTGATTGGAGCCATCTTCAATTAAGATCATTAACCGGAATGGATCAATGCCATGCTCTTTATAAAAAGGTGATCGCATATCAGCAACCACTTTGTTAAATTGTAAATATTTGTCTGCATCAGGTCCCGGACAAATATTGAAGGGGATATCAAAATGTTTTGTGGAATAATACAGTTGGGTTGTTACAGTCGTTGTAGAATCTGCTTTAGGAATAAATTCTAAAGTTACGATCTTTCCATTTTCTGTTTTCTCATCGTTACGGGAAATAAGGCGCACGCTGCTATCCATCGCACACTGCAGGAAACATTTCCTGAAATTCGATCCATCATTAAGAAAGAAGGAGTCAACTGGCATTCGTTCAAATGCAGTGTCCCATTTGTTTCTGTATAAAAGTCCAAAGTCTTTTCCTTTTTCGGTCACGAAATAGTTATACCGGGTTTCAAACGTATTTTCACCGGATATTACGGCTCCATTATTTATAAGCGAATTTTTAGAAGCTACCTGTACGGGAATTTTATACAAGATCAAATTTGCCTTATAAAAAATAAACTGACTTGTAGTGTCAAAACCTTTGCCATCGCCAAAAAAAACATTGGATATTATATAAGTCAGCTTAACACCCTGTACACCATCATTTTTTATTATAGAACCGGATAAATCTGGCATCTGCACATACCACAATAAAAAAGCACTTATAATAATATTTTTAAGAATCATGTAATAAATATAATAAAGATTAAATCGCAGTCAGAAATTATTTTGAATTAATATCTAACATAGTTTGGCAAGATTAGTAACTTAATTAGTTAATTATTTATTTGATTTAATAGATTATAAGTTTCTTTTTTAATTTGAACGACAGTTCGAGAAGCGATCTTAATTGGCATATTTAAGATAGAATTGCCCCAATAAATTGCTTCGCTTTTTTTATTCATTTCAACATAAAACTGAAACAGATCAAACCGGTTTCTAAAAGATTTTGGATTGATGAATACGGCCTGCCTATAGAAGCTATCAGCTAAATTTTGCAAACCTTTTTCATAATACAAATTTGCCATCAGCGTTGCGGATTGATCGTTGTATAAATATTGCATGGACTTATTTAACATGATGATTGCAGAATCTGTCTTTTTTAAATTGGCTAGCTCAATTGCATATTTATAATAGGTGTTAGGATCAATAATCAAATTTTTTGACAATCTGGAATAAACAGAAACTGATTTCTTTTTGAAACCGGCTTTCGACAATTGATCCGCTTCGGACGACAGTTGGTACGCGTCTGTAATTTTTAAAACAATAAATACAAATCCTGCTGCGATTACCGGGTAAATAAGCCAAACTTTATAAGGTAGCCTAAAGATCTTCGATTGGACCATAAAAAGTTGACCACGCTTTCGTTTGAAAATAATAACTATAGATAAAATGAATAGCGGAAGAAAAGACAGGATTTGGAACGGATATGAAAATAATGAGCCTATAAGGAAACAAAAAACGGTCATGTAAGCTCCTTTTAAATAATCATTGCCAAAAAAATCTATTTTAAAATCTGAGATAAATCTTTTCAAGAGGAAAATAAAAAAGATGAAAAAAATAATAAAACCAAATATGCCCAATTCAATGATCAATTGGAAAGGATCATTAAAAGCAAAATACGTGTTGTCTGCAAGAAGCGCTTCAGAGCTATCAATAGAATGATTTGAAAAATAAACACTTTGGAAATGATTGTATTGATTTTTGAATTCTCCAAACCCAATCCCAGAGATCATTTGAGATGCTGGCATCTAATTTAATACGACCTTATAGATTAATAATCGCCCTTTAGATGAATCCGGCTTGGCAAAAAGAAGTAAGCACAGAAATAGAATTGAGCTTATGATAATGATAATTTTTTTTAACCTTGGTAGTTTCCAAAAGCGTTTCAAATTCATAATAAGAAGCGCTATTGCGAACCCTGCTAACTCAGCACTTCCTGCGGTGGCTATTAAAACGAAAGCGCAAAATGCAATTGTGACCAGTTTTAAAATTGTTTTATTAAGATCTGCTGTTTTGTGATTTTCAATTAAAGAATTAATGAAAGGAGCCACAAAAGCAAATTGACTGGCGATCAATATTCCAAAAAGGCTGTTATTTGGAAAAAATGAGAGAGATGTGAAATAAAATGAAACAAAGAATAATATTAACTCAAATATTATGATATACATCAAACCCTTATGCAACCAGGTACTTTCGGATATTTTAGTAACAAATAAGCCAATGAAAATATTCAATAAAATAAAATTCCTTATATAATAAAACAGTTCAAATATTTGGTAGTAATCATTAACAACAAAGACTAAAATCATTACTAACAGATAAATAATGACAGTGCTTTTTATAGCCTTGCTTTTTGTAAAAAGTAATAATCCTATTGGTATGAACGAAAGGAAGAATAAATTATAATCCAGAATCACTAATGCGCCAATGAAAAAATGGGTAAGAGAAAGGGAAAGGTATAATAAGGTCGGCAGGATTGAAAATTTATATTTGCTTAGGTGCCGAATGGTCAAAAAATAGTTGTAATGGCAGTAATTTTTTATTGCTTACTTTATTTAAATAACAAATTCCTTTCGAGAATAAAAGTTAATGTTGTAATAATTTGAAATGTCATAGAAAAAAGCAATTGCGTGAAAAGCCGTGAATAGAAATTGTTGATATAAAATATCTTTTAAATTCTAGTTTAATCTAACGCAAAAGCGTGTCAAAGTCATCCGCTTCTCCTAAAAATAATAATTCATAAATCGAATATTCCGGTAAAACGTTTTCATTTTCGCCATCAATATTAAATGGGTATACACCCCCGACTTTCAGTGTTTTTAAAAGGAAGTGGTCCATTAATTGTTTTTGTGGAAAATATTTAATTAGAATTTTAGAAATACCTTCAAACAAAATTTTCAAATTAATCGTTTCTGTCAAAACTTCTGAGTTCGAATCAATTACATGCCTGCTAATAAATTCCTCTTGATTTTTAATTAAATACTCATCTTTGAAATAGATAGTAAAACCTTCGATCAATCCTGAAATTGAAAGAATGCAGCTACGTCTTCGTACCAGTTTCTTATTAAAATCTTCACTTTCAATTTTTAAATTAAAGTGAAAACTGGGAAACTGGAAATAATTACAATTAATAATCGAAATTTCTTTAAAAGAATTCTGCAACTCCTTTTCGATAATTGTTGACACAGATTTATTTTCTTCAATTTCCCGAATCTTTTCTTTAACAAGTTCAGCAATAGTTTTATAACCGTGGAAGTAACTCTTTAATTTCATGTTTCCAACAGGATAATATTGATGTACCGCTTTTAAAAGCATTACCTGTTCATCAAACATTTTTTGGAATAAAAATAAATGATATTAGGGACAATATTGCGGATCACTGTGAGGAACTGCTCCCTGACACCCAAGAGGGTTAAATGTACTGCCTGGATAATTCATAGCGATATATGAATTAATCTGATTTGTTATGCCAGTCCTTAAAGATTGTTTATCAAGTGGGCCTCCGGCATTTACGCTGTAAAGAACCTTATTTATTGCATAATTCCACGCGGCATTCCAAGCTGCATCTGCTTGTTGTTTGGTGCCAACTGTAGACTTAGAAAATTGAATACAAGGAGTACCATATTCCAAATTTATCATTGCTCCATTAGCATTTACAGCCAAAAATCCAGCTGAATTAAATTGAGTATACCAAGCACTTCTTATAGTACCCCAATTATAAGATCCGCACATTTTGCATGATTACTTTGAAATGAGTATGTACTGCTAGATTCACCATCTCCGCCATTTCCTCCTCCACAATCCACGCCATATAAAGCACAATCACTTGGAGGAATACCATCACATTCATCAGTTTGCCAGCATTCGCCTGTGTTTTCCCACTGAGTACATTCTCCGGTATAATACCATGTATCACCAATCAATTCCTTTTCACACCACCTAATGTACAAACAATCTTCCCCTGGCTGGCAATCATATGCACCTCTTCTGCTTAAAAAAATATTTGAATTATCAACCTTTACTTTTGTTTTTACGATTTTTCCATTCTCAAACTTGTAAGTATTAATAATTGAACCACCCCAATTTTTTATGGATACATATCCTGAAAAGTTCTTGATATTCGCGCCCAACTCTATATCACTTATGTCATATTCTTTTTCTTTTAAATATTCAAGATCAGGGATATAATCAATTTCTCTTAGGATAAACTCTTTGCCATCTGTTTTGATAAATGCAACTCTGGATACTGAGCCATTTGCTATATCGGTAATTTGATTGATAGAATAGCCTTTGGAAGATATCGCAAAGGACTTTCTTGCTTTATTTAAAGGAAATTCTGTGATTTCTAAATTTCCGGATTTCCGGTGCTTACCATATTTCCAATCCGGCAATTGGGCTGTAACTTCACTTGATACTTTATAGATATCTGACTTTTTAAAAGTTCCATAATACCATTCTTTGGCATTTTTGACCTCGGCGGTTTGATTTAAAATTTCTATCGGAACTCTTTTACAAGAGACAAAAAATATCAAACTGAAAAAAACATACATTACACGGGGGGGCAGATAAATGCATAAGTATTAATGTTAAATTAATCGATAAAGCTTGATTCTAAAACTAAATATAAAGTTAATTTTTTATCAAAAAGTCTTAATTAAAAAAATATTTTTCATAATTAATTTCCAAAGAAATTTTTAAACTTCTTTGGGATTCTTTGAATAAATACGCTGGATAATGTTTTAGTTTATCTATAATCAATTAAGCTCAATAACTAAGAATTGTAAATTTGTTCCTTAGCTAAAAGAGTTTAATATGAATATTAAGGATAAGAAGGTTCGTATCGTAACAGCAGCATCCTTATTTGACGGGCACGATGCAGCCATTAATATCATGCGCAGAATCATGCAAAGCAAAGGCGCGGAGATCATTCATCTTGGACACAACAGAAGTGTGCATGAAATAGTGGAATGCGCCATAGAAGAAGATGCTGATGCGATAGCGATTACGAGTTACCAGGGCGGGCATGTGGAGTTTTTTAAATACATGAAAGATTTGCTGGATGAAAACGGTTATGGACATATCAAAATATTTGGTGGCGGCGGAGGAACAATCCTTCCATCGGAAATAAATGAACTGCAGGCATATGGTATTGCGCGAATCTATTCTCCGGATGATGGAAGGCAGTTAGGATTAGAAGGAATGATACAGGATGTGTTGGATAAAAGTAAAGAAGCGGAAAAAATGCAGCCGGAAAAATCAAATGGAAACGGGCATGATAAAAATAAATTTGTTTTAGGCGAATGGCATGATGTGAAAAATGTGGCTACTGCAATTACGATCGCAGAAAATGGTGGACATATTGAATTGAAACATTCAAAAGACCTCGCACCGGTTTTAGGAATTACGGGCACCGGCGGAGCCGGTAAATCATCCATCACCGATGAATTAGTAAGAAGATTTATAATTGCCAATCCTGAAAAAACAATTGCTGTTATTTCAGTTGACCCAAGCAGAAAAAAAACCGGAGGCGCATTATTGGGCGATCGTATCCGCATGAATTCGATTCATCATCCACGTGCGTATATGCGCTCGCTTGCCACCAGAACGGATGATAAGGCGCTGAGCAGTTATGTAAAAGAGGCGTTAGAAATAGTAAAAGACGCGGGATATGATTTTGTAATATTGGAAAGCGCAGGTGTAGGACAAAGCGATGCATCTATCCTTGATTTTTCGAACGTGAGCATGTATGTGATGACACCCGAATATGGCGCGGCTTCGCAATTGGAGAAGATCAACATGCTTGATTATGCAGATATCATTTGCATCAACAAATTTGATAAAGCCGGAGCAGAAGATGCCATGCATGATGTGAAGAAACAGTACAAACGCAACCATGAGTTATGGGATGCGAAACCTGAAGAACTGCCTGTTGTGGGAACGGTCGCTTCCAACTTCAGTGATCCGGGTTGTAATGAGCTTTTCAATCTTACAATGGAAAAGATCACTGCCTTTACCAAAAAAGAATGGAATAAATACCGCCCGACATTAACGGCAGATACACACAGTGCCGGAATTATTCCTCCTAAGCGTCAACGTTACCTGGCAGAAATCGCAGAAGAAATTGAACGGTATAACAACAACGCATATACGCAAAGTGAATTAGCTTCGGAGTGGTATCGCTTAAAAGGTGCGTTTGATGTTGTGAAAAAAAGTGATGGAGATACCAAAGCTCTTGAACAGCAGCTTGAACAAACTGAAAAAAAACTGTCAGAAGAAAACCGGAAGCTTATAGAGCAATGGGATAATCTTAAGCAAAAATACAAGAACGAATTTTTTGAATACAATGTGCGCGGAAAGGCTGTAAAGCAACCTTTGTTTTATGAATCCTTATCGCATACAAAAATCCCTAAAATAGCCGTACCACGTTATCGTGATTGGGGCGAAATATTATACTGGCAATTGCAGGAAAATTTTCCTGGTTTTTTTCCATATACTGCAGGAGTGTTCCCCTTAAAGCGGTCAGAAGAAGACCCTACCAGGATGTTTGCCGGAGAAGGCGGACCTGAAAGAACCAACCGCAGATTCCATTATGTAAGCGTAGGGCAGCCGGCAAAACGATTGAGTACGGCATTTGATTCAGTTACATTGTACGGAGAAGATCCGGCTCGCCGCCCGGATATTTATGGAAAAGTGGGAAATGCCGGCGTAAGCATTGCCAGTGTGGATGATGCAAAAAAGCTATATAGCGGTTTTGATCTTTGCGATCCTAAAACTTCTGTAAGCATGACCATCAATGGACCAGCACCAATGCTGCTCGCATTCTTCCTGAATGCCGCCATTGATCAGCAATGCGAAAAATATATTCTCGAAAATAATCTGCAGGAAGACGTCAATAAAAAGATTGAAGCCAAATTTGATCTGAAAAAATTGCCGAAATATATTGGCGTGAACGGAGAGCCTGTATATCCCGAAAAGGGAAGTATGACAGGGCATTTACCCAAAGGCAATGATGGATTGGGATTAAGATTGCTTGGCCTTTCCGGTGCAGATGTATTGCCTGAGGATGTGTATAAAGAAATAAAAGCAAAAGCACTTTCTACGGTGCGCGGTACTGTTCAGGCTGATATTTTAAAAGAAGATCAGGCTCAAAACACCTGCATCTTTTCTACAGAATTTGCTTTGAAGCTGATGGGTGATGTGCAGGAATATTTTATTGAGAATCATGTGCGTAATTTTTATTCCGTTTCCATCAGCGGATACCACATTGCAGAAGCAGGCGCCAATCCCATTACACAGCTTGCATTTACACTAAGCAATGGCTTTACTTATGTGGAATATTATCTGAGCCGTGGCATGAGAATTGATGACTTTGCCCACAATCTTTCCTTCTTTTTCAGCAATGGAATGGATCCTGAGTACAGTGTAATTGGCCGGGTAGCACGCCGCATCTGGGCAAAAGCCATGCGCTATAAATACAATGCGAATGATCGTTCTCAAAAACTAAAATATCACATTCAGACCAGCGGGCGAAGCCTTCATGCGCAGGAAATTGATTTCAATGATATTCGTACTACCCTTCAGGCACTTTATGCTATTTATGATAATTGCAATAGTCTTCACACAAACGCTTATGATGAAGCTATTACTACACCTACAGAAGAAAGCGTGCGCCGCGCGATGGCAATTCAATTAATCATCAATCGTGAATTAGGAACTGCAAAAAATGAAAATCCGATACAGGGAAGTTTTTTGATCGAAGACCTTACTGATCTGGTGGAAGAAGCCGTGATGGCTGAATTCAATCGTATTTCTGAAAGAGGTGGTGTGCTGGGAGCCATGGAAAGAATGTATCAGCGTAATAAGATCCAGGAGGAAAGCCTTTATTATGAACGGTTGAAAAATACAGGAGAATATCCGATTGTAGGGGTGAATACTTTTTTAAACAAAACAGGATCGCCTACTATTCTGCCTGCAGAAGTAATCCGCAGTACGCCAGAAGAAAAGGAAAATCAAATTAAGAACATTGAAGCGTTTAAATCATTTCACAAAGATAAAAGTGAAGAAATGCTTACCCGTCTGAAAGATGTAGCTGTTCATAATGGAAATATCTTTGAAGAATTAATGGAAACAGTGAAGTATTGCTCACTCGGCCAAATCACTCATGCACTTTACGAAGTGGGAGGGCAGTACAGAAGGAATATGTAGGAGTGGTTGAAAGATGAATGATGAATTATGAATTATGGATGATGAATGGTGAATTTGAATCGTCAAAGGCACTTTTTTCGGGATTTTTTAAAAAAATTTTCAAACAATAATGCACTCATAAATGAAACCAAGACTATTGCCGGCTATTTTATTATTGGTAATCTTTTCATGTTCTGCCAATAAATACGCAGCTACTAATAAATCATATAAAAAACAGGCAAAGGCATTTGCCAAAGAAATATCCAGAACAAACCTGAACGGCGATAAAAAAACATGGATCGGGACTACCAATTTTGGTTTACGCAAACCTGATTTTGTGATCATACATCACACCGCTCAAAACAGTTGCGAGCAAACATTCCGCACTTTTACTTTGCCGCGCACGCAGGTGAGTGCGCATTATGTGATCTGCAAAGATGGCACGGTACATCAGATGCTTAATGATTATTTGCGAGCCTGGCAGGCAGGAAATTCATCATGGGGAAACAACAGAGATATCAACAGCAGCAGCATCGGTATTGAAATAGACAACAATGGATTTGAACCTTTCACAGATAGCCAGATCAGTAGCTTGCTTGTTTTGCTGGATACATTAAAAACGCGTTATAATATTCCTGCTGCCAATTTTATCGGGCATGCTGATATTGCTCCCACAAGAAAAAATGATCCAAACGTTAATTTTCCATGGCAGGAGCTTGCTCAAAAAGGCTATGGGCTTTGGTATGGCGATACAAGTGTGGTGACAGTTCCTGAAAACTTTAATGCGATTCAGGGCTTGCGCATAATTGGTTATTCCGTAAAAGATACAAATGCCACGATCAAAGCATTTCGCAGGCATTTTGAAAAAACAGATTCCACAATTTCTCCCGGATTAACAGATGCTGATAAAAAGATCGTGTATGATCTAATGATGAAAACCATGTATCCTTGATATTGTTTCCCCGCAGATTGTACCAAAATATTCGAAATTTATATCGACCGGATCGTGATCTGCGGGGAAAAGTAATCTGGATTAAACCCTTTCGTGAATTCCTTCCCTGATCTCTTCTAATAATTTTTTATTGAATGCTTCCAGATCTTTAGGGCTTCTGCTGGTTACAAATCCTTCATCAACCACCACTTCTTTATCATACCAATCGGCACCCGCATTTTTTACATCTGTTTGAATACTTGGGTAAGATGTCATTTGTTTGCCCTTCAATAATCCAGTTTCTATCAACAGTTGCGGACCATGGCAAATGGCCGCTACCGGTTTGCCGCTTTCCATGAAAACTTTTGCAAATTTTACAAAGTCATCGTTCATCCGCATTTTATCCGGGTTCAACACACCTCCGGGGATCATCAACGCGTCATAATCATCTACACTTACTTCTTCAATATTAGCATCTACCGGCAGTTCAATAGACCAGTGATCGTGATCCCATGCTTTAACGGTTTGGTTCTTTTTGGTGGAAATTATATCTACTCTGTGGCCGGCGTTTTCAAGCGCTTTTTTAGGGATAGTAAGTTCTACTTCCTCAAACCCGTTTTCAGTAATGATAGCTATGCGTTTGCTTTTAGTGTCTTTCATCTTATTAAAATTTTGAATGATTATTTAATAAGGGTTGTTGCGCAATAAATATGCCTTTTAAAAAGGCAAACAAAGAATATGATTAAATTTACCGCCATTGTTAACATTACCAATTCATGCAACTCGTTCCTGTTTCAGATAAAAAACTTGCAAAAGAATTTTTGCTTCTTCCCTTAAAGATCTATAAAGATGATCCTAACTATATCAGGCCGCTCGATAAGGATATTGAAGATGTGTTTGATCCGGAAAAAAATAAAGCTTTCAGGCATGGTGAATGCCAGCGATGGATGCTTATGAATAATGACGGTGAATACATTGGAAGAATTGCCGCTTTTACCAATAAAAAATATCGCAACAAAGGCGATGAGCAGAAAACCGGTGGAATAGGTTTTTTTGAATGTATCAATGATCAGTTAGCCGCCGATATGTTATTTGATGTGGCCAAAAGCTGGCTGATGCAGCGTGGTATGGAAGCCATGGATGGGCCGATCAATTTTGGTGAGCGCGACAGGTGGTGGGGTTTGGTGGTAGACGGATTTAAGCCGCCCATTTATCTGATGAATTACAATCCGCCTTACTATCAAAAATTGTTTGAAGATTATGGGTTTAAAAACTTTTTTAATCAGATTTGCTGGGCGATGCCCATTCATGCAAATCTGAGTGAAAAGTTTATGACACAAAATGAGAGATATGAAAAATTGCCCGAGTATAAAGCGAAGCATATCTCGAAAAATAATCTTGAAAAGATGGCCGAAGACTTTGTGGAAGTATATAATAAAGCATGGGCCGTGCACCAGGGCAATAAAGAAATGAAAAAAGAGGTGGCTTTAAAAATGTTTAAAACGATGAAGCCGGTGATAGATGAACGCACGGTTTGGTTTGTATATCACTATGAAAAACCAATTGCTTTCTGGCTCAATCTGCCTGATCTTAATCAAATATTTAAAAGATTTAATGGCAAATTCGGATTGATTCAAAAACTCAGGCTTTTGTGGCTGAAAAAGATAGGAGCTGTTAAAAAGCTTACCGGTATTGTATTTGGTGTTATTCCAGAATACCAGGGAACCGGTGTGGATTACTTTATGATATTGCAGGCAGCCCGTGTATTACAGGACGATACCAACTATGTAGATTTTGAAATGCAGTGGCAGGGCGATTTTAATCCGAAGATTTTGAATATCTCTAAAAACCTTGGCGCTCATGTCAGCCGCACGCTTACCACCTACCGCTATCTGTTTGACAGGACTAAGGAATTTAAAAGGCATCCTGTAATCGATTGATCGCTTTTTCTGAAAAGACTTTTTTGAAAGGTTACCGGGTCTTTTGTGTTTGACTTACAGCTTTTGATTTGTTCTTTAAGATGGAGATTCTTGTCAATTGCACCAAATAATAAACTATAGAAAGAACCAGCACCAATGGGAATAATATGATGAAAAGAATAAAGTTCATTTCATAGTAGGAGAGATATGGAAAAGTTGGGCAAGATTGATTATAAAGTCGGTGCAATAAGCATACAGGTTGCCAAAAATTGCCAGTGCACCTTTGATAATTTCATTCATTATATTTCAGCATTTTAATTTTTTTCAGAAATTTTAATCCATTAATGATAAAGAGCCATGTGATAATCGGGAAAAGCACTACAAAAACAAGAATATTTGCCGGCCCATACGCGCCTGTGCGCATCAGCAGTCCAATGGCGCCATATAAACAGGATCAGTTTTTTTAAAATATGGCCGCATAAAAGTGGTATGATAATCCTGGCAAAATTTTGAATCATTATGGCAGGCCCAATTACATTCGGCAGTGGTGCGCGTAGCCGGGTTCATAGCTGTGATGCCCAGCAGGCTGTAGCCCGGTTCTTTCCTGGAACTTCGCACCGATTCATTTACGATAATAATGATCAAAAAAGGAGCAGGGAGTATCAGAAGGTTTCTAATGGTTTTGCGTTTCATCCTTACCTAATTTCTAATTAACAACGCAATCGGCCTTGTATTGTTGCAAACACCCGGCATTGTCATTTTTTTCAACAGGGAAAATATCTTTCCTGAAAAAATCATTGCGTCTATAAAAGGGGGATTCGTTTTTAATATAAAAAGGAAGCAGAATAATTTTTAAAAAATCTCTGAAAAAGTGCTTTTGAAAGAGCATAAAAAAAGCAGCCGTAAAGCTGCTTTTTTTATTAAGATGCTGTTTAATTATTGAGCTACGATCTGACCTCTCATAGTGCCAAAGTGGCCTGGGAAGGTGCAGATAAAATCATAAACACCGGGCTCAAGTTTAAAAGTGATCTCATCGCTTTCGCCTGGTCCGAGCATTTTGGTATGTGCTACTACATCACTAATCATATTTTGAGGAATGTGTGCATTGTCCTTTGCTGTAACAGCTGCCTCACCAAAAGCTTGAATATCTGTACCCGGCTGAAGGATCACTACATTATGTGACATAGCAGTTGCAGGCATTTTACCTACATTTTTAAAGTCAAGTTTAATGTCCTGGCCTGCTTTTACTTTAAACAAGGTTTTGTCGTATTTCATTTGATCGTCTCCAGTCAGTTCGATATGATCTGTCACAGCTACATCATTGATGCCGGGAATATCAGCGCCGGGCGCTTCTTCTTCCTGTGGAGCTGTAGCCGTAGTGTCATTAGTAGTAGTTGTTTCATTTGATTCATTTCCGCCACCGCATGAAGCCAGGAATAAGACCACGGCAAATGCAGGCGCTAACAAAAGCTTTTTCATGGTAAAAATTTTTATTTAATTTTTTGAATGTGCAAAACTAAGCCTTTCAACCTTGATAAAGAAAAAAGAAGATGAATTTGTCCGATTTCGTAAACCGGGGTTTTACGGCAAAATTTACAATTGGCCTCACTCAATTCACATGCCACAACGAAATTGTGCATTATTCTCTATTATACCCAAACCTTTATTTGAAATTACCGGTTATAAGATAATAGATTTGCACTTTTTAGATGGCTATTTTTCTGGCCGGCGGATTATGAATCCCGTTTTTAGGAGAATTATAATTTTGTTGACAAAAGTGTTTGTTAAAAATACCTGCCTTTCGGGTAAATAGCGCGATTTATGAAAATGTTCACAAAAATCATAAAGATTTAATGCTTTGTTTTTAAAGAAATATTAAGATTCTGATAACGAAAACAAGTGGATTAAAAAAAATATGTACTTTTGCAATCCTTTAAAATTTCGGGTACGTGTATAGTTGGTGCCGGGTACCCTTTTAAAGTCGCCTCATTTTAAAATATTTTAATTAAAATATGCCTTCAAAAAAAGTAGCTCCTGCCAAAAGAATCAGTTTTGGAAAAATAGAACATTTGGCAGAAACCCCGGATCTCTTAGGGATCCAAATCCAATCATTTAAAGACTTTTTTCAATTAGAAACAACGCCGGACAAAAGAAATGTGGAAGGACTTTTCAGGGTTTTCAAAGAAAACTTCCCGATCAGTGATACCCGCAATATTTTCATGCTGGAGTTTCTTGATTATTTCGTAGATCCGCCACGTTACACCATTGAAGAGTGTATTGAACGTGGATTAACTTACGCGGTTCCTTTAAAAGCAAAGCTTCGCCTTAGCTGTAATGATGAAGAACACGTAGATTTTCAGACCATTGTTCAGGATGTATTCCTTGGAAACATTCCTTACATGACTCCCCGCGGTACTTTTGTGATCAACGGCGCTGAGCGTGTGGTGGTAAGCCAGCTTCATCGTTCACCGGGCGTATTCTTTGGCCAAAGCACCCACCCGAACGGTACTAAGATCTATTCTGCACGTGTGATCCCTTTCAAAGGAGCATGGATGGAATTTGCTACAGACATTAATAATGTAATGTATGCTTACATTGATCGTAAGAAAAAGTTCCCTGTAACTACTTTGCTGCGTTCTATCGGTTACGAAACCGATAAAGATATTCTCGAACTCTTTGGCATGGCTGAAGAAATTAAGGCAGATAAGAAAAATCTGAATGCTAATATTGGTAAGCGCCTTGCTGCCCGTGTACTGCGTACATGGGTTGAAGATTTTGTGGATGAAGATACTGGCGAGGTGGTTAGTCTGGAACGTAATGAAATCATGCTCGAGAGAGATACTGTGCTGGATGAAGACAATATCGCCATGATACTCGAACTTGATGTAAACAGCGTATTTATCCAGAAAGAAGAAGTGAGTGGCGATTATGCCATTATCTACAATACTTTAAATAAGGATACTTCAAACAGTGAAATTGAAGCGGTTCAACATATTTATCGTCAATTGCGCGGCGCCGATGCTCCGGATGATGAAACAGCACGCGGTATTATTGACAAATTATTCTTCAGCGATAAGCGCTACGACCTTGGCGAAGTAGGCAGATATAAGATCAACCGTAAACTCGGGCTTGATTATCCGCTTACCAAAAAAGTGCTTACCAAAGAAGATATCATTGCAATCATTAAATACCTGGTATTACTCACCAACGCCAAAAGCGAAATAGATGATATCGACCACCTGAGCAACAGAAGAGTACGCACTGTGGGTGAGCAGCTATACGCTCAGTTTGGTGTAGGGCTTGCCCGTATGGCACGTACCATCCGCGAAAGAATGAATGTTCGTGATAACGAGGTGTTCACACCGGTAGATCTGATCAATGCAAGAACCCTTTCTTCAGTGATCAACAGTTTCTTCGGTACATCTCAATTATCTCAATTTCTTGACCAGACAAATCCATTGAGTGAGATTACGCACAAGCGTCGTATCTCCGCACTCGGGCCCGGTGGCTTAAGCCGTGAAAGAGCAGGATTTGAAGTTCGTGACGTACACTATTCGCACTACGGAAGATTATGTACGATTGAAACTCCGGAAGGGCCGAACATTGGTTTGATCTCTACACTTTGTGTACATGCTAAGATCAATGAAATGGGTTTTATCGAAACTCCCTACAGAAAAGTGCATGATGGAAAAGTAGATATGAATAAGATTTACTTCCTGAGTGCGGAAGAGGAAGATTCAGCTAAGATTGCACAGGCAAATGCACCGCTTGATGAAAAGAATTATTTTGCAAATGATAAAGTGAAGTCCCGCGAAACAGGTGATTTCCCCATTCTCGAAAAAGACGAAGTGGAATATATGGATGTGGCTCCAAACCAGATTGTTGGTTTGAGTGCTTCTATCATTCCATTCCTTGAACACGACGATGCCAACCGTGCGCTGATGGGATCAAATATGCAACGCCAGGCGGTTCCGCTTATCCTGCCGGAAGCTCCGATCGTAGGAACCGGTTTGGAAGGAAAAGCTGCCCGCGATGCACGTATCCAGATTCATGCTGACGGCGAAGGTGTGGTTGAATTTGTAGATGCAAATGAAATTCATGTGCGCTATAACAGAAGCCAGGAACAACAATTGGTGAGCTTTGAATCTGACCTTGTTGTTTATAAGCTGACTAAGTTTATTAAAACCAACCAAAGCACTTGTATCAATTTGCGTCCGGCTGTAAAAAAAGGTCAGGCCGTAAAACCAGGCGATTTCCTTACCGAAGGATATGCAACCAAAGATGGTGAACTGGCTCTTGGACGTAATCTTCGCGTGGCATTTATGCCATGGAAAGGGTACAACTTTGAAGATGCTATTGTGATCAGTGAGAAAGTGGTAAAAGAAGACCTCTTCACTTCTATCCATATCGATGAATTTGAACTTGAAGTAAGAGATACAAAACTGGGAGAAGAAGAATTAACCCCTGATATTCCAAACATCAGTGAAGAAGCTACAAAAGATCTTGATCAATATGGCGTAATCCGCATCGGTGCACACGTAAAGGAAGGAGATATCCTTATCGGTAAGATTACTCCAAAAGGCGAAAGCGATCCTACTCCTGAAGAGAAATTGCTCCGCGCGATCTTTGGCGATAAAGCCGGTGATGCAAAAGACGCCTCATTGAAAGCTCCAAGCGGCACTGAAGGTGTGGTAATTGACAAAAAATTATTCCAGCGTGCCAAGAAAGATAAGAGTGGTAAAGTGAAAGAAAAAGCGGCATTGGAAAAAATAGATAAGCAGCACGAGAAAAATGAGGGCGACCTTAAAACATTGTTGCTCGATAAATTATTAGTGTTGCTGAAGGATAAGACTTCTTCAGGTGTGAGCAACAACTTTGGCGAAATGCTGATAGGCAAACAAGCGAAGTTCAATGCGAAAAATCTGGCCAACATTGACTATCAGAATGTAAATCCGTTAGGATGGACCAACGATGAGAAAACCAATGACCAGATCAACATTTTGTTGCACAACTACAACATTAAATATAACGAAGAACTTGGAAGGTACAAGAGAGAGAAATTCAACATTTCAATCGGTGATGAACTTCCTGCAGGTGTACTAAAACTTGCAAAAGTTTACCTCGGTGTTAAACGGAAATTGAAAGTGGGTGATAAAATGGCCGGACGCCATGGCAACAAAGGTATCGTGGCCAAAATCGTTCGCCAGGAAGATATGCCTTTCCTTGAAGATGGAACTCCGGTTGACATTGTACTGAACCCGCTGGGTGTACCAAGCCGTATGAACCTCGGACAGATATATGAAACTGTTCTGGGCTGGGCCGGACAAAAATTAGGTAATACCTATGCCACCCCGATTTTTGATGGTGCTTCAACAGATGAGATCGCACAGGAAATTGAAAAAGCAAACCTTCCTACGTTCGGTCATACTTATCTCTATGATGGTGAAACGGGAGAGCGCTTCGATCAGAAGGCTACTGTAGGTGTGATCTACATGATCAAACTGCATCACATGGTGGATGATAAGATGCACGCACGTTCTATCGGGCCATACAGCCTTATTACACAGCAGCCATTGGGCGGTAAAGCACAGTTCGGTGGTCAGCGTTTTGGTGAAATGGAGGTATGGGCATTGGAAGCTTATGGCGCTTCAAACATCCTCCAGGAATTGCTCACTTTAAAATCTGATGACATCATCGGAAGAGCTAAAACCTACGAAGCGATTGTGAAAGGAGACAATGTACCACGTCCGGGTGTACCAGAGTCATTCAATGTATTGGTACATGAGTTAAGAGGTTTAGGTCTTGACCTGCAATTCGAATAAACGGCAGGTAAACAAATGATTTAAAACAAATTATTGCGCAGCTTAAAAGCCAAGCAATACAAAGCTCAAAAAATATATGAACAGAAAAGAAAATCGTCCTAAAGCAACGTTTTCTCAAATTACAATCGGGCTAGCTTCGCCTGATTCCATCCTCGAAAGAAGTTATGGCGAGGTATTAAAACCGGAAACCATTAACTATCGTACTTACAAACCTGAACGCGATGGTTTGTTTTGCGAAAGAATCTTCGGGCCGGTAAAAGATTATGAATGCGCCTGTGGAAAATATAAGCGTATCCGTTACAAAGGCATTGTGTGCGACAGATGCGGTGTGGAAGTAACAGAAAAGAAAGTACGTCGCGAAAGAATGGGCCACATTAAACTCGTGGTTCCGGTAGTGCATATTTGGTATTTCAAATCGCTGCCAAACAAGATTGGTTACCTTTTGGGAACGAGTTCCAAAAAACTGGAAACTATCATTTATTATGAAAGATATGTGGTGATCCAGTCAGGAATACGTGCCGACAAAGGCCAGAATTATGGCGATTTGCTTACAGAAGAAGAGTATCTTGATATTCTGGATGCGCTTCCAAAAGATAATCAATATCTGCCTGATGATGATCCAAATAAATTTATCGCCAAAATGGGTGCAGAAGCGGTTCACGATATGCTACAGCGTATTGATCTTGAAACACTTTCTGAAGATCTGAGAAATGCTGCTGCCACCGAAACTTCACAGCAGCGTAAGGCCGACGCCTTAAAGCGCCTGAGTGTAGTGGAAGGATTTAAAGATGCTAACAAGCGCATCACCAACCGCCCGGAGTGGATGGTAATGCAATATATTCCTGTGATTCCACCGGAATTGCGCCCATTGGTTCCGTTAGATGGCGGACGTTTCGCATCTTCTGACCTTAACGATCTTTATCGTCGTGTAATCATTCGTAACAATCGTTTAAAGCGTTTGTTGGAAATTAAAGCGCCTGAGGTGATCCTGCGTAATGAAAAGAGGATGCTGCAGGAAGCAATTGACTCATTGTTCGACAACTCAAGAAAATCAAATGCGGTGAAAGCTGAAGGCGGACGCGCATTGAAATCACTGAGTGATGTGCTCAAAGGTAAGCAGGGACGTTTCCGTCAAAACCTGTTAGGTAAGCGTGTTGACTATTCAGGCCGTTCGGTAATTGTGGTAGGCCCTGAATTGAAAATGCACGAATGTGGTTTGCCAAAAGATATGGCGGCAGAGCTTTTCAAGCCGTTTATTATCCGTAAGCTAATCGAAAGAGGAATTGTAAAAACAGTGAAAAGCGCAAGGAAACTTGTCGACAAAAAAGAAGCTGTTATCTGGGATATCCTCGAAAACATATTAAAAGGCCATCCGGTAATGCTCAACAGGGCTCCAACCTTGCACCGCCTTTCAATCCAGGCATTCCAGCCTAAACTGATTGAAGGTAAAGCGATACAATTGCACCCATTGGTTACTACGGCATTCAACGCCGACTTTGATGGTGACCAAATGGCGGTTCACGTACCACTTAGCAATGCTGCTATCCTTGAAGCGCAGATGCTGATGTTGTCTTCACACAACATTCTGAATCCGCAAAACGGTACACCTATCACACTTCCTTCTCAGGACATGGTTCTGGGATTGTATTACATCACCAAAGGAAAGCGCAGCACTGCTGAGCAAAAAGTAAATGGTGAAGGAAAAGTGTTTTATTCATCAGAAGAAGTGATTATCGCCTACAACGAAAAGAAAGTAGATCTGCACGCTCACATTAAAGTGAAAGTGCCGGTAAGAAATGATAAAGGTGAATTCAAATCCAAACTGATAGATACTACCGTTGGACGTGTTATTTTTAATCAGCATGTACCTAAGGAGGCCGGTTATGTGAACGGTTTGCTCACCAAAAAAGCACTGCGTGAAATCATTGGTGATATTATTAAATGGACCAACATCCCTACAACCGCTAAATTCCTTGATGATATCAAGCAATTAGGTTTCAGAATGGCATTTAAAGGTGGACTTTCCTTCAGTATCAATGATCTGATCATTCCTGAAGACAAGATTTCCATGATCGACAATGCAAGCAGCGAGGTAGATGAGGTTTGGGACAACTATAATGCCGGTCTGATTACAAACAATGAACGCTATAACGGTATCATTGATATCTGGAGCCGTGTGGATACTCGCCTTACAGAAACTCTGATACAGGAATTGGCTGAAGATAAACAAGGATTTAATTCAGTGTATATGATGCTCGACTCCGGAGCGCGTGGATCTAAACAACAGATCAAACAGCTTGCAGGAATCAGGGGATTGATGGCAAAGCCGCGTAAATCAGGCAGCAGCGGAAGTGAGATTATTGAAAATCCGATTCTGTCCAACTTTAAAGATGGCTTAAATGTATTGGAATATTTCATTTCTACCCATGGTGCCCGTAAAGGCCTGGCAGATACAGCTCTTAAAACAGCCGACGCAGGTTATCTTACAAGAAGGCTTGTGGATGTTGCGCAGGATGTGGTGATCAATGAAGAAGATTGCGGAACACTAAGAGGTATCGCTACATCAGCATTAAAAGACAATGAAGATATCATCGAACCATTGTATGACAGAATTCTTGGCCGTACTTCTCTGCACGATGTTTACAACCCTGTAACTGATGAGCTTTTGATAGAAGCAGGCGGTATTATTACAGAAGATGTTGCTCATGCAATACAGGATGCAGGTATCGAAACGGTTGAAATACGCTCTGTTCTTACCTGCGAAAGCCATCGTGGTGTGTGTGTGAAGTGTTATGGTAAAAATCTCGCTTCAGGATACATTGCTCAAAAAGGTGATGCAGTGGGTATTATTGCAGCTCAATCCATCGGTGAGCCGGGTACACAGCTTACACTACGTACTTTCCACGTAGGTGGTGTGGCAGGTTCGGCTTCTGTAGAATCAGGATTGATCGCAAAATTTGATGGTACCATCCACTTCGACGGATTGCGTACTGTTGATTCAGTAAATAATGCCGGTGAGAAGATAAAAGTAGTTATCGGACGTACAGGTGAAGTAAGAATCATTGATGAAAAAAATGACCGTTTGTTGATCACGAATAACGTACCTTATGGTGCTACGCTGAATGTAAAAGACGGTCAACAGGTGGCAAAAGGTGATATGATCTGCACATGGGATCCGTTTAACAATGTAATCATTTCTGAAATTGATGGTATAGCTTCTTTTGAAAATATCATTGAAGGTGTTACCAGCCGTGAAGAAGCTGATGAACAGACAGGCCACAGAGAAAAAGTGATCATTGAAACAAAAGATAAAGGTCGTATTCCTGCCATGGCCGTGACCGGTAAAAAGGAAACGAAGAATTATAACCTTCCGGCCGGATCGCATATTACCATCCACGAAGGTGATGAGGTGCATTCAGGACAGGTGCTTGTTAAGATCCCCCGTATTTTGGGTAAATTAAGAGATATCACAGGTGGTCTTCCACGGGTAACCGAATTGTTTGAAGCAAGAAATCCGGGTAACCCTGCAGAAGTTGCAGAAATCGATGGTGTTGTTTCATTTGGCAGCATTAAGCGTGGTAACCGCGAGATCATTGTAGAAGCAAAAGATGGCATCGTTAAAAAATATATGGTGCCTCTTACCCGCCAGATACTTGCACAGGAAGGCGACTTTGTAAAAGCAGGTACAGCTTTAAGTGATGGACAGATCGCACCTGCGGATATTCTGAAGATCAAAGGGCCTCATGCCGTTCAGGAATATGTGGTAAATGAAATCCAGGAAGTGTACCGCTTACAAGGTGTAAAGATCAACGATAAACACATTGAAGTGATCGTTCGCCAGATGATGCGTAAAGTGACTATTGAAGATGCCGGTGATACCAAATTCCTTGAGGGAGATACCGAAGATCGCTACGACTTTAATGTGGAAAACGATTGGATCTTTGATAAAAAAGTAGTAACCGATGCAGGCGACAGCACTAAGATGCGCGCAGGTAAGATCGTTACCCTTCGTGAAGTAAGGGAAGAGAACAGCGTATTGCGCCGTGCAGATAAAAAACTGGTTGAATTCCGTGATGCACGTCCTGCCACATCTTCACCACTATTGCTTGGTATTACCAAAGCCTCTTTGGGCACTCAAAGCTGGATTTCAGCCGCTTCCTTCCAGGAAACAACCAAAGTGCTTTCTTCTGCCGCTATACAGGGTAAGACAGACGGCATGCTGGGACTGAAAGAAAATGTGATCACCGGCCATCCGATCCCTGCAGGAACAGGATTGCGCGAGTTTGAAAACATGATCGTAGGTAGCAAGGAAGAATATCAACTGCTGCAAACTACTAAGGAAGCAATGGCATTTGACGAGGAAGAGTAAGCTTTAAGGCATACAATATAACTCAAGAGGAAGCACTGTGCTTCCTCTTGAGTTATATTAAGAAATTCCGGTAAAAGTGCTTTTGAAAGCGGTCAATAAGGCAACCTGCTGTCTCTGGAATGATGTATAAAAATAAAATTGTTTACATAATACTTATGATCGCCAATATGCTTTTCAGGTTGTAATTTCTCAACAGAAAATTCTGCGATCGGATGCGATTTACCTTCAAATAAATAAAAGCCCTGATAACCCATTTCTAGAATTTCATTAAACACGTCTTCAATGGGCCGCGAAATATGCCGCTGTTCGATTTCCACGATCAGGTTGGGTTTATTTTCCTGGATTGTTTTTTTTGCGCCTAAAATGATCTCGTATTCATGGCCCTCAGCATCTATTTTAAGAAAACCAATATTTTTGAGATCAAATTGATCAAGCAGTTTTGTTTTTACTTTAAAAGAATTCACTTTCCTTCCGGTAAATTCTTTGCTAATGCTGCCGGCACTTTCATATTCAACCGGTATCACCAATTCGGCTTCTCCCTCCACATTCGATAAGGCAATTTGCTGAATTTCTACTTTTTCTTTTGGCAACGCTTTTTTCACAAATGCAAAATGTGCAGGATGAGGCTCAAATGCATACACTTTCTCTGCATGATCTGCCATTACACTGGTATATACTCCATGGTACACGCCTACATCAATGGCGTGGCTGCCGCCTGGAATTAAATGGCCAATCACTTTTAATTCGGGATCTCCGGAGCGAAGATGTTTAAATTTCAAACCTTTTAAAAAAAGCGAAGGCGGCAATGATTTAAATGCCAATTCTTTAAGTAGAGACGACATGTGGGTTTTTAATTATGTTTTATGAGTTAAAATTATTGCATCGGTTTTGCTTCCAGGATAGATAGTGAAACACTGTCTGTACCTTTTGGTGCAAAATATTTTGTTTTGAATTTTTGGGTTTCTCCGGGATATAATTCCATGTAAATGGTTTCTTTGTCAGATTCAAGGAGCGCTTTTGTTTTGCTGTAAAAATCCAGTTTTATTAAAATATCTTTATACGCCGCCACAGTAGCAGTACTGCTGATCTTTCCTTTGATAACAGTTTGGCCTACCAGGTTTTTCTTGCTATCGCCCTGGATATGTAAAAACATAGAAGGGTTTTTTAATTCTTTTTCTTTTAATGACTCTTTGGTTTTTTCATAGCTTTCTTTTACAGTTTGATCCTTGTCATCCGAGCCGGAACATGATGCGCAAAAAAGGGCAATACAAACCAGATAAAACAGTTTCATAAGGGGTATTTAGAATATGAAAGTAAATATTGTTATTTAATTCGCTTTATTTTTTGCAGCCCATACTGCGCCGCCTATACTATTTCCTGAAGCGCCTGTTACACTCGAAAATACATTCTCTTCTTCTCTCACCCTTAAAATTCCCATTAAAGCCATTACCAACGCTTCTTTATAATTGATCACTTCAGCGGATGGGATGGTAGTTTTTATATTTAACGGAGACAAATGATGAGAAATGCGCCCCACCAAAAAATTATTAAACGCCCCGCCACCGGTAATCAATATATTTCCCGATAATTTTGTTGCAAACGGCTTCAGCGATCTTTCTGTCTCATAAGCTATATGCTCGCAAACGGTAGCCATAGCATCTGCCACAGAAATTCCTGATTTTTTAATAAGCGGATAAATCACATCTGTTCCAAAATCATTTGCCAGGCTTTTGGGATATTTCAGAAAATAATAATCCTGTTCATTAAGTACTTTAAGAAGACGTTCGTTTATTTTTCCTGTTTTGGCTATATCGCCATCCTTATCAAACAGTAATCCTTTTTCAGCCGCCAATAAATTTAATACCCTGTTTGCCGGACAAACGTCAAAAGCGATAATCTCATTTTCGCGGTGCACAGACACATTGGCGATTCCTCCGAGGTTTAAAAAATATTCATTGTTCGGAAACAATAGCTTTTCTCCAACGGGAATTATGGGTGCGCCTTGCCCGCCCAATGCAACATCCATAGCCCGAAGATCTGTTACCGTTTTTATACCCGTAATAGCAGCTATTGAAGCGCCATCGCCTAACTGAGCTGTCATTTTTTGGCGGGGCAAATGAAAGGTGGTATGGCCATGTGAGGCTATCAGATCTACCTGTGCTTTATTTCTTAAAGCAGATAAAAAATGATTTACAGCCTGCCCGCAATAGTGCCCGAATTCGGTGTCAAGCAGTAAATATTCCCGGGCCGGTAATAAAGTGGCGGTTTTCAATTTATGTTTCAGCTCATCCGAAAATTCAATGCAATCAGCTTTGACAATGTGGTAGTACCAATGTGTGTTTTGATTCGAAAATTCTGCCAATACTATATCCAGGCCATCAAGCGAGCTGCCACTCATTAATCCTATTGCACGATAAACCATAGAACAAGTTGAAATTGTTTTTTAGATTTGCTCAAAATTAAAATAATCGTTCAATCTGCCGCGATAAGCAGATTTATAATTTTTTTTCATGGTCATTAATCTCAGTAAAGAACATTCGCTTGTAAGTAATTGGGTAAGTGAATTACGTGATGTAGAAATTCAAACAGACCGGATGAGGTTTCGTTCAAACCTTGAAAAGATTGCTTCCGTAATTGCGTATGAGATCAGTAAGAAATTGCCATGGATAGAAAAAGAGGTAGCTACGCCATTGGGTATTGCCAACTGCAAAATGCTTGAAAGCCAGCCTGTACTGGCTACAATATTGCGTGCTGGCCTGGCCATGCACCAGGGATTGTTACATTTTTTTGATAAAGCAGACAATGCCTTCATAAGCGCTTACAGAAAACACAACCGCGATGGAAGCTTTGAAATAAGCCTCGATTATATCAGTTGCCCGCAAATGGAAAACAGGGTGGTCATCATTTCAGATCCTATGCTGGCCACCGGTTCGTCGCTGGTTAAAACCATCCAATTTATTCGTGAAGTGGGTTTGCCCGCCGAAATTCATATTGTGTGCGCATTGGCATGTACGGTAGGGATCGAATATGTACTGCGTGCCGAACCTAAAGCCACTATCTGGTGTGGAGATATTGATGATGAGCTTACAGCAAAAGGTTACATTGTTCCCGGGCTTGGCGATGCAGGAGACCTTGCTTATGGAATTAAGGTTCAGATGTAATGGCAACTTGTAGAATCTCTTGATTTTCTTTCTAAAAGTAATACCGACACTAACATTTTCGGATCATTTCTATTATCTTTATTTTCTTATCTGCTTTACATGAAAAAATTGGTTGCCATACTGCTGTTTGCCGGCTTTTGTTTACACGCAAAGGCGCAGGATCCGCATTTCTCCCAGTTTTTTGCTTCGCCACTTACGCTTAATCCTGCTCTTACCGGAAAATTTGATGGTACGGTTCGCGCGGCTGGAAATTACCGTAATCAATGGCCCGCGTTTAATAATGTGTATACTACTTATACGGCAAGTGTCGATTTCAGGATTTTGAAAAACAGCATTCCTGAAACAGATACATGGGGCGTGGGTATTCTGGCACTCAAAGACCAGGCAGGTGGTGATATTCTTACAAATACATTTGTAGCGCTTTCCACATCCTATCATAAATCATTGGATGAAGATGGTTTCCAACAGATTGGCCTTGGATTCCAGGGAACTTATGGCCAGAAAAGGTTAGATCAGTCTAAGTTATTTTTTGCTGATATGCTTACACCATTTGGATTTACGGGTGTAACTCAGGAGATTTTTTACAATGAAAACCTTGATGTGAATTATTTTGACCTGAATGCCGGTGTGTTATATTCCGGTTCTACCACAGGTGATAATAATTTTTATTTTGGTGCATCTATGTATCATATCAATCGACCTAAAGAAAGCTTTATGGATGCCAGTTGGAGCATTGGGCCGCGCACTACAATTCATGGTGGAGGATACTTCCCGATGTCTGATGTGGTCACACTGCATACCAGTGGTATTTTTCAGATTCAGAATAAAGCTACAGAAACTGTAGTTGGAGCAGCCGTAGCCGGAAGTATCGATCCGTCCAGTTTAAATCCATCTAATGTTTACCTGGGCGCCTGGTATCGGTTTCAGGATGCTGTGATTCCTTATTTGGGTTTGGAATTTGGTGGTTTCAGATTTGGTGCCAGTTATGATATCAATCTTTCCAGTTTGAAATCGGCATCTCAAAGCAGAGGAGGTATGGAGTTTTCTCTCATTTATATCAATCGCCCTGCAGAAGGCGGCCGGGGTATTCCTTGCCCGAAATTTTAAACAAGTAGCAAGTAGTAAGTAGCAAGTAGCAGGAAGTTACATTCGCACAAAAACACCTTCATTTTCTAACTTAATTTCATAGCGTTTCAGAAAGTAGCCCTCATTAAATGTATCTCTGCCGGTTTTTAAATTGAATTTATAATCATGCACGCAGCAGGTAATATTTGATTGTGCATCAATATATCCTTCACTTAACGATGCACCTGCATGCGGGCAAACATCTGTAAAGGCCACCAACTGACCGTTTACTTTTGCAATGCAAATTTTTTTGAGGCCAATCATTACAGTGGCAATATGCTTCTCATTAAACTGAAGTGTTGCAACGCTTTCAGCTACTCTATGCCATTGCTTTTCTTCAACCATCAATAGAAAAATTCAACTTTATAAGGATATTTTTTTTGATAAAGTTTTCTTACTTCATTCAACACCTTTTGCCGAAACTTATCAATATTTGTTTTTTCTGTCGCAGAAATAAACACTGCCATATTATGTGTTCTCTTTTTCCATCCGGCGATCAGGTCTTTTAATAATTGTTCTTTCACCTCGGGTGCGAGCCATTCGTCGAACGTGTTTTTTTCGTATTGGTCCATTTTATTGAAAACAGTAATAACCGGTTTATCCAGGCTTTTTAGTTCCTGAAGTGTTTTTTCAACCACTGCCAATTGTTCTTCAAATCGCGGATGCGAAATATCTACTACATGCAATAGCAGATCGGCTTCACGCACTTCATCGAGGGTGCTTTTGAAACTTTCCACCAGGTGATGCGGAAGCTTTCTGATAAACCCAACTGTATCGCTCAGTAAAAAGGGCGTATGGCCCAGCACCACTTTACGGGTAGTGGTATCGAGTGTGGCAAACAATTTATTTTCTGCAAACACATCACTTTTGCTCAGCAGATTCATGATCGTGCTTTTGCCTACGTTGGTGTAACCGACAAGCGCCACGCGTATAAATTCTCCCCGGTCTTTGCGCTGGGTAAATGCCTGCTTGTCAATTTCTGCCAATCTTTTGCGTAATAAGGTGATCTTATCTTTTACAATTCTTCTGTCTGTTTCTATTTCTGTTTCTCCCGGTCCACGGCTACCGATACCTGCACCTTGCCGCTCCAGGTGCTTCCACATTCCTTTTAATCTTGGAAGCAGGTATTGGTATTGCGCCAGTTCCACCTGCACTTTTGCCTGCGCTGTTTTTGCGCGCGAAGCAAAAATATCAAGGATCAGGTCTGTACGGTCGATCGTTACAATACCTAATTCTTTTTCAATGTTTTGAATTTGAGATCCGGTGAGTTCGTCATCAAAAATTACAAGCTGCACTTCTTTACGGAGGCAATATTCTTTTACTTCCTGCAATTTTCCTTTGCCCACAAAAGTGCGGCTGTCGGGATGATCCAGCTTTTGGGTGAATGTTTTGATCACTTTTGCTCCGGCGGTTTCTGCGAGGAAAGCGAGTTCGGCAAGGTATTCCATGGTAACCTTCTCGGTCTGGTATTGATGCATCACACCTACCAAAACGGCCGTTACCTCATGTTGATAATCTAATTTTTTTTCTATCAAAATTTACTGTGTTCGTTGTTGCAAAAATAAGGATTGACGCGTCTATGAACGCATACCTTCAAAAGCACTTTTTTGTTGATTTTATAAACGTAATTGAATTATTTCTACCCTTACAGAGGGAGAATGGAGTTTCAAATTTTCATGCTATAAACACTATGTAGAAAATTTATCTATACCTGTTTTATGAAATTCTGTGGATTAATAAAATATTGAACTAATCTATCTAAAATTCCATTGTAAAAAAAAATGATATTATATTTTTTATAAAATGTAAATTTATTTGTTGGCATTAAAAACCAGATACAATACCAAGCCAAGAGTGCTAAAAACTGGTAATTGAACACGACAGCTAAAATTGTCAATAACCGTAACTAAGATTCCTTAAACAAGTTCAACTATCCGGATGAATCAAAATCCATTTATCCGGTTATGCTATCATATTCTGATAATAAATTCAAATTTGTAAGATATTATGAACCGTAAATTTTTAATTGCAGTGTTGCTGTCAGTAATTATATCTTCAATTTCGGTTGCTCAGAAAACCCACAACATCACCATTAGTTTTTCCACTAAGAATTTCACGAAATTTGAGAATGCATTCATAGCCGTTGAACAAAATGGAAAAGTAAAGATTGCAAAAGTTAATGATAAAATACAATTAAGCTCTGGCACACCATTCAATATTACATTTGAAAATATCATTCCAAAACCAGATCCACTTTTAAACCTGATAGCTTTTAAAGATACAATGATAGACCTGGAGCCTAATCTTTTGCCCGAAGTTGTTGTACGGTATAAAAAGTGGGCATCTGTTCAAACATTAAATGGTTTCGAATACAAGCCTTACTTAGACGATGATTACAGGTACAAATCAATTTTTTATGCTTTAGAAAAATTACCTTTTATTATTGCAGATCAGGAGTCCATCAAATATAAAGATGGTCAGAAAATTCTCTTTATGATCAATGGAAAGGAAAGGCCTGGAATTGTTTCCTGGAATGAATTGCTCCAAAACATTCCCGCAAAGGAGATATATAAGGTTAAAATGATAATTGAAGTTCCTCCTAATATACAATTAAGAGGTTACAAGGTAATTCTGGATATCCATACTATGGATGCGAATGCATTTGGGCACCTAATTACACCGGTTCTGATTGTTGATAGTAGAAAAAATATCCAACCAAACTTAACAACAAGCTGGCTAAAAAATAGAATGGATTTTTCGTCCAAATCGGGATATAGCCACGATAAATATGAAATGCCTTATTATTCCAAAATTTTGAAAAGCAATCAAATTATTTCAGAAACGCTTATTGATCAGCATTATGAATTCAAAGGAATCTCGTATGGAGGTTTAGTTGGCTATCGGCTGGATTCATTAACGCAATTAAGCTTGTCATCAAACGTTGTGATCAACAAAACTTTTTTTGAATCTGTAAAACACGTAAGCGACTTACCTGCTGTCTCTTCGCTACTCAACAAAAAAAATAATGAATACAGAACGGGCCTTGGTTTTATTAAATCTAAATCTGACTTAATTAGTTCTGGCCTTGGTTTATCGTTCACTTTAAGCCCGGTATTGGAATATTTTAATAACCAATTTGTAAACTTAAAAGCCGACAGCTCCCGTTATGAATTGTCCGCACCCACACAGGAATATTTGGCGGAATATTTTCATAATGATTTTAGTAATGAAAGACATAGCATCAGTTATGTTTTTCAAAGTTATTTTTCGCAAACAGACCAGGCGTCGAACAATAAGTTTAGAAATTTGCCGACAAGTGACTTTGATTTAATGCTATCGGATGACAGCTTAAGTTTAAAGCAAAAAAGCGTTTCCGGTTTTTTACAGAACGTTTATAAGAAAAAAAATAAAAGCTTTACCATTAATCTTTTAATGGAGTATTATAGTATTGAGACGAATAGATTTGACAGAAATGAGTTTCTATTGCCGGGTATTGGATTTCAAATGAAGCAATTACTAAAAAGTAACAGGTCTTTAAAATTTAAAATCAACTATGATTATTTAAAGCCAAACCTGGATTTTTTGATAACTAAAGCACAGTTTGAAAACCCGTATGAAACAAGGGTTGGGAGTAAAAATATAATTCCGGAAAAAGATATTTCGTTAGAAATTGAATATCTATCTGCAGGTAAATTTCAATTGTCTCATTCCTTGTTGTATAGATACGGATACGATCGATTAAGGTTTATTACCATCTATGATTCTTCATTAAACGTATTGGTTTCTGAATCTAAAAATAACAGTTCAAGCAATTTTTTTAAATATACTCTTAATGCCAGTAAATGGTTTACAAAAAAGCTAAGATTTAGTTCACAATACAGCCTTAGCTATGTTTCAATTTATAATAAGAATATTAATCTCAAAACCAATGGATGGGCTTTCTTCGTTTCTGCAAATGGAACTTACAATCTCCCTAAAGGCTTTGGGATATCATTTTACGTAAGGGCAATTAGTAATTTATACAGCGATCAGGGCAGTAAAACCGGGTATTTTAATTACAATATTATTTTTGGAAAAATGCTTTTGAAAAATAGGTTAGCGGTTTCATTTATTGGAGAAAATTTCCTTAAGAAGAATCGGAATGTCATATCTGAATATACCTTTAATGAGAACAACTACTATACGAATGTATGCAGGCCATACAAACTTCTAAAATTGCGAATTAGCTATAGGTTGTCCAATATTATTATGGATAGATCGACCGATAAATATTTGCCAACAAAAAGAAAAGAAGCCACATCAGAATTGTAAAGCCAATCTTAATAAGGCTAATATAAATCTTTCCAGGCCGGCAAATGAAAGAGTTTTATATGAATTTTAAGTAAACGGTAATAAATGGTTTTGTCGGCGCCTTTCAAAAGCACTTTATCTTTAATTTTCTAAAAAAATAAAACTTCTAAATTCCCAGCGCTTCTTTCAATTTTGCATAGCCTGTTTTGCTCACAGGCAACGCTGCACCAGTATTTAACTTTACCAGATGGCTGTCTTTTTCATAAGCATCTATGCGGGTGATTAATTGAGTATTGATGATATAAGATCTGTGGATGCGAATAAAATGAAAGGGCAATAGCGACCTTTCATAAAATGACATGGTTCGGTTTTTTAAAAAGCCACCTTCTTCAGTATAAATTTTTACATAATCATCCGCCGCTTCTATGTATTGGATTTTTGAAACCGGAATGATCCGGATGCGGCTTCCCTCTTTAACCACCACACGGTTTTGCTGTGTGGCAGATGCTGCAGCCTCATCAATTATGTGCTGCACAGAAGGCTTACCGTTGGCCTGAATTAATTTTTCGATCGCTTTATCGAATCTTTCTTTGCTGAAAGGTTTTAATAAATAATCTATCGCATTTTGCTCAAATGCTTTGATGGCGTATTCATCAAATGCTGTGGTAAAAATTACCGCCGGTGGTTCTTCTATCAATTCCAGCATTTCAAATCCGTTGATCTTTGGCATTTGGATATCCAAAAATATAAGATCAGGTGAATGCTGCTGGATAGCCTTCAATCCCTCAAAGCCATCGTTACATTCGGCAATAATTTCCATGCCATGGGTGTTAGCTGCATATTCTTTTAGAATACTTCTAGCCAGCGGCTCATCGTCTATTATAATTGCTTTGATCATGTGCTTTGGGGGATTAAAATTTCTGTGGTAAAAACCCGCTCTTCTTTACCGGTTTTTAAAAGGTCCGCTCTTGAATAGATCAAATATAATCTGCGGGCGATAGATGTAAGTCCGAAGCCGGTACCTTTTGCAGGCATGCTTGTTTCAGGATCAAATGGGTTGGTTATTCTGATCAACAGATGATGATCTGTTTTATGTGCATTGATGGTGATCACAACATCATCAATGGTATCATATAGCCCGAATTTGATAGCATTCTCTACCAAAGGTTGAAGCAAAAGTGGTGGAATAACGTATGCTTTTGCATCTTCATCTACATTTATTGTGGTTTGCAATCTATGGCCAAACCTTACTTTTTCAATATCAAGATACAGTTGCAGATAATGGATCTCTTCTTCCAGGGGTATTACACTTTGTTCATCTTTTTTAAGCATACCTCTTAAGAATTCGCTCAATTGCTGAATCATGTGCCTTGCTTTTTCAGGATCTGAAATGGTAAGCGCGCTGATTGAATTTAAACTGTTGAATAGGAAGTGTGGTTGGAGTTGCTGGCGAAGTTTAAACAACTCTGCTTCACGGCTCAGTTTCTCTGTTTCGTCTTTGCGTGCCTGTGCATCTTTTTGTTCCTGCTGATTATAATATAACATACTGAACATTGAAAGACTGCTTACAAGCAGAAAACCGGCCCCAAACCTGATACTCCATGAGTTTTGCACAAATTGCAGGTAAGCATCATTGGCGGGAAAGATGAGATATAATCCGATCTGCAACAACAGTAACCAAAGGAAACACACTACAAGGCTCGACACAAGAATGTACCAGTACTTTTCATTTCGCGGTAAATAATATTTCATAATATTGGCCAGCAAAAAACAAAGCCACGCCAGGATCAGATTGGAAAGTACCGCGTCTATAATAGCGTGATACCTGTCTATTCCCAATTGATCATAGATAAGATACTGCAGTAGGATGCACAAAAACCACCATACCTGCAGGTAGATTAAAAATCTTTTATCTGAATAGAGCGAAGTGGCCAAGAGAAGATTTTAATTGTTTAGAATATTTATTTGTAAACAATGCTGGTAAAGGTTTTCCGATTTCTTTTTTATGAGCCTTGTATAGTTGTCGGCGCTTTCTTCTTCACTGATCTTCGAATAAAGCTCTAATCCGTCAGCCAGGTCTTCCAATTCATGAAGCTCTGCCACATCTATGAATTTCCAGGTTACAGGTTTTTGATCGTTATTATAAAAAGCATCTTCTTCCTGTTCGCCTCTTAAGCGTGCTTTTTGAAAAGCGTGGAGTTCATCCTCGCCACAGATCAGCCTCAATTGTTCATCAAACTGCGGAGTATGATTTCCTTCGCCGCAAATGATTCTGTACACAATCTTAGCAAGATACCATTTCATATAAAATGTAATTGAATGTTTAAAATTAATAACTGCTTACTTCTATGCCGCCAAATACACAGGCGCCTTTGATCAAAATAGTTTTACCGGGCTCAGGATTAAGTGCAGAGAAATTTCTTTTATCTTCCACACCACCAAACACAGCCGTCACCATATTTTTTACATCCCAGTTACTCGGTATGATGATTTTGGTTCCGCCGAATACATTGTTTAATTCCAACACGGTGGGCTGATGAATATCGGCCTGAAGCAGGTTTATTTCAGCCCCTCCCATAAAAGTGGTGATGGTGCCTCCGACAAAATTTTTAGAAAGAATATTTTTCTTTACGCCACTGAATACCGCATTTACATTGATTACTTCTGCTTCGTATGATGAGGGATCATTGGTATATATCGGTTCACCTTCGCCGGCATTAGGGTTATGAGCCAGGCGCTTGCTGCAGCCATTGCCATCAGATCCCCTGGGACGGAGTATAAATGCAAGCCCCACCACGATGAGGATAAGTGGGCCCATGTATATTTTAAAATTAAAACCAGTTATATTTTCATTGGCCAGAAAAAATAATCCTAAGGCCAGCATAATCCATGAACCGGGATTTCTGAATCGGTCTTTTAATCCGATGGAAAGACCTACCAGAATCAGGATCATTGGCCAGGTAAAAAGCCAATCGGGTAGTGGAGCACCCATTTTTTTTGCGAGTAATGCAAAACCCCCGATCAGTAAAATGGTGCCGATTAAAATTCTTGAGCTTTTATGTTGATGCGGTTGAATGTTGTTTTTATTTTCCATTTTGATAAATATGAATGTTGATAGAGCAAATGTATTGTGAAGTTGAATCGATGAGAAGCTACTTTAGGCTATTCCTATCAATATTCCGGTGAATGCATGCCTTTTATCGGTGAAAAATTGGAAGGCTCTTTCAAAAGCACTTTTATCTCATTTTATTAAATATGGAGATTGTGCAAATACAGCGGTTTATTTTAATCAATGCTTTTAAGGCTTATCCGTTTTTTGTTTTTTAAATTTGCGCACATGGTGCAAAAAAAACCTTTTGAGAAAAGAATATTACTTACGCTTATGATGGCAGCCTGTGCTCATTTTGCGTTTGGTCAATTACCTGCAGACAGCTTTTATTTCAAGGTGGATACCGTGTACATGCGTCCGCCGGATACAGCGCTAAGAATCAAAAATTTTACCCCTTATTTTACATTGCATGTAGATAGTACGCTCGACTATCATTTTGAGATCAATAAAGATCCCAATCAATATTATTGGTATTTAAAAAATTCGCCAGTCGGGCTTAAAATCAATAAAGACAACGGGCTGCTGCATTTTAAAGCTGATAAAAATTATTTCCTGTCGGGAAGATTAAAATATGATAAAGAATATAAAGTGGTGCTGGGTGTTCAAAACCTCGATGACAAGGAAGATAGGATGGATACAGCTTTCACCATCATGTTTTACAATACAGATATTATCATTTCAAGAGTAAAGCCTACAATAGGCAATGAAATCACAATTGATGAAGGTGATACGTTGAATTTTAAATTACAATGTGAAGACGGCACTTTCCCAATTGAATCGCTTACTTATTTCAGTAATTATGCGGTAAGGTCATCCACGCCGGTAAAATTTTGTGGCGATGATTTTACGTGGGTGGCTCCCTATGATTTTATTAAAGATGATGAAAACCTGAAAAAGAAAAAGCTGATTATAAAAGTGGTGGGCGTAGATAAATTTTTTAATCATGATACAGCCACCATTACTGTTACGGTTAATGAAACAATCAATTATCCTCAGCGCTTAATTGAATACAATAATATAGTGCAGACCATAGAAAGTTATATATTTCAATTGAAAAGCACATTTCGCATTCTTGATCAAAAGGTAAAGCACACAAAGAATACACGCACCACATTCGATCTTACATCGGCATCAACAGCATTGGGCGGCACTATTTTTTCATCGCTGCCCGGCGAAGATGGGAAAACTACCGGCAAAATACTCCCAAGCGTAGGTGTAGCACTGGTACCGGTAAAAGAAGCAGTGGCGCCCAATAAAAATTATGAGCAAAATTCTGCTTCCTTAGTCCGAAGTGATATTAAAAGATTGCAATACCTGCTGAGCGATAATTCGTTGCTTGGCGACCGCGATCCGGATATTGTGAAAAAGACCACGCGGTTAAAAGATGAATTAAAACAGGTTCAATTACAGCTCATAGATGTACCTATCGTGGAAGATGATGCATCATCAAAAGAACTTGATGAGTATTTCAATAATCCTAAGGTGAATAAGAAATACAGACTTAAAAGGAAGTAGGAATTATTGCTTGTGCAAAAAATCTTCAATCAATCTGAATAATTTCTTCGGTTCTTCCACCTGTGGATTATGCCCTGATTTTTCAAACATTACAAAAGTGGCCTGCGGACAGTACTCTTTGTACTTTACCATCATTTCAGGCACTGCCACACGGTCGTACCTGCCGCCGTAGATGAGCACCGGCATTGTAAGATCTTTTAATTGTTTGCGGTAATCAAATGTGCCGATATCACTGCCCACAATAAAATCACCATCCCTACCCACCATTTGGTAATATAATTTTGAGTTGAAAGAATTGGGATAAGGTTTCGCACCTCTTGAAAGAAAATTTTCAGGATTATAAGCATATAAAAAACCATACGGCACTTTGTCATATAACCGCTGATGTTCGGGATCGCTTGATACGGCTCCTTTTTCGCGAATGATCATTAATGAATCCCATACTTCCGGATAATTGGTCTTTATTTCATGATTAGAATTGTCATCATTTTTTTGCCACATCAGATAGCTGTGAAAAGTATTTGCCAATATAAGATGCGCTACATTTTGCGGATACTTTAGCGCATAACCCTGCGCCACCAGTCCGCCGTAAGAATGCCCCAATACATTGATCTTCGAAAGTTTCAGGGCTTGGCGAAGCCCTTCAATATCTTCAATATCTCTTTGTAAAGAATATTCTGAAACCACTTTAGCAGTATCACTTTTACCTCTTCCAAACGCATCGAAATAGATCAGCATATTGTTTCCTGCCAGTGAATCAAACCTGCGGTAGCCGGGATGACTGCCTCCGGGTCCGCCGGGAATAATGATAAGCGGATCGCCACTGCCAACTGTAACCACATACAACTTTGCACCATTTACAGTTACATATTTTCCATCAGTATAGCTGTCAGGATAATGAATTTGCGCATTTAAAACGAAGGCGGTTATGGTTGAAAAAATAAATGTGAGGAAAAGTTTCATGAAATGAAAATTTTAAAAGTTGAATAGCTGAACAAAGATAAATTGTTAAGGTTCTTATAAACAGGAATGTTTTTTTAAACTATCAATTTCATTTTCACTCTATTTATTAAAGGCTTTTAAAACTTTAAAAAACAAACCAATATGAAAAATTATTTACCCTTCATTTTCTCACTTATATTACTGGCTGCGTGCAGTCAGAAATCAGAAAAACCGAGAGATATCCAGTTGCTCACTGAGCCTGCAACCTATACCAATCAAAATATGTATAGCGATACAGCCGCTGTAAATGAAAAAACAGTAGCACAGGAGCCGGTAAAGGAAACTGTAAAAGAAGCACCCAAAACAAGAGTGATCACAAAAGTAATTTACCGTGAACCCGCAAATACAGGTACTGTTGCCAAAGCACCGGTAGTACAGAATACTCCTGTTAAAAGTGAAGTTCCTGAAACATCCACTCCTCCAATCACTACTTCTACCACTCCTCAGAATAATGGAGAGACCGTGAGTACAGGTGATAATTCCACTGCGGGTTTGCCCGGAGAAACAGTAGAAAAGAATAAAGGCTGGAGTAAAGCAGCGCAGGGAGCCGTAATAGGCGGCGCAGTGGGTGCAGTAGGCGGCGCTATTTTATCTAAGAAAAAAGGATTGGGCGCTGTAGTAGGAGGTGTAGTAGGCGCAGCAGGCGGTTACATCCTTGGAAAAAATAAAGATAAAAAGGAGGCTGCGAAAACAAAATTTGATTTCTAAATTATTTTAATCCATGCCCTATCTCAAAGCCTTCCTGAATGGGGGGCTTTTTAAATTGTTTTAACAAAAGTGTTAAGAAATTATGGCACTATTTTTTCAAATCCTATATCAGGAATAAAACTTTAAAATTATGAAGACCACTCATCTGGTTCGATTAGCATGTTTCATGCTTATAACCATTTTCTTTATTGCTTGTAAGAACAACAGCAAAACGAGAGAAATTCAATTACTGACGGATTCAACAGCCTATATGAATAATTCTGCCTCTGATACCGCAATGGTACAACAGCAGGAAGAAACAGTAATTCCTCCACGGAAAAATACAACTGCATCTTCCTCTTCTACCGTTAGGCATACATCATCTTCTTCGTCTGCAAACACATCAACCGGTAATTCATCTAATACTTCTACTGGTACCCAAAAGAAGGGATGGAGTAAGGCTGCACAGGGTGCAGTGATCGGTGGTGCAGTAGGTGCAGTAGGTGGCGCCATCATTTCTAAAAAGAAAGGCGTAGGTGCTGCGGTAGGTGCCGCAGTGGGTGCAGCCGGAGGTTATATCATCGGGCGACAAAAAGATAAAAAAGACGGAAGGGTTAAAAAATAATAGCCTTTCAAACGATGTTTTTTTGTGATTTAATAAAAATGCTACCGCAGCTATTTGTGTGGTAGCATTTTTCTATTAAGGAAGGCTGTTTATTATTTTTTCAAAATCGTCGGCTTTAAGTGATGCGCCGCCTACAAGTCCGCCATCCACATCAGGCTCTGAAAATAATTGCTGTGCATTACCGGCGTTTACGCTGCCGCCATATAAAATGGAAACCTGGTTTGCCACCTCTTCTCCATAATTCCCTGCAATTACCTTTCTGATATGTGCATGCATCTCTTCTGCCTGATGCGCAGAAGCAGTGTGGCCGGTGCCAATAGCCCAGATCGGTTCATAAGCTATGATCACATTTGAAATTTCATTTTCATTCAGGTGAAACAAACTTTCACTGATCTGCTTTTCAACAAAAGTATTCTGGCTTCCTCCTTCTCTTATTTCAAGTGCCTCACCACAACAAAAAACCGGTGTAAGATGTTGTTTTAAAACTGCATCTGTTTTTTCGGCAAGCATTGCATTACTCTCATTAAAATACTGACGCCTTTCGCTATGGCCGATAATTACGTGTGATATACCGCAGCTTGCCAGCATTTGAGCACTTACCTCGCCGGTGTAGGCTCCCGATTCTTTGGTATAACAATTTTGTGCGGCAATATAAAACTGATCTTTTTCTCTTAAAATTTCTGATGCAAGTAGCAGGTAAGGAAATGGAACTGCTATGATCACACTTTGATTGGATGTAAGGCTAAAGGTTTTTTCGTTCAACGCTTTTAAAAGTGCCGTAGCCTCCATAAGGTTGCAATTCATTTTCCAGTTTGCTGCTGCTATTTTTTTTCTCATGATCGGTTGTATAAATTTTTAAGTGCTGTTTTTTCTTCTTCAGTGATAGATGACCCTTTTAATTTTTTCCAATTGTCAATGTCCGTAAGTGCTTTCTCCAATTGATATCTTTCCCGGCCCCAGGTAAAATTGCCCGTAAATTTCTCAGGCATTGCCTGGCCAAAGATATTGGAACAAACGCCAACGACACTGCCTGTGTTAAAAGACGTGTTGATGGCCGCGCGGCTGTAATCGCCCATTAGTAATCCGCATTTGATGCCTACGATCATAGGTGTGGCGTTTTTGGCTGTGCGAATAGATACACTTGAAGCATTATTTTTCAAATTGCTGTTTGAAGTGCCCGCACCAAGGTTGCACCACGGTCCCAAAACAGAATCGCCAAGATAACCGTCGTGTGCTTTATTGGAACATTCCATCATGATGGAATTTTTAATTTCACCACCGGCCACACAGCCCGGCCCGATGGAAGTGCCGCCATAAATCTTTGCGCCCATTTTTAATACGCTTCCTTCGCCGCAAAAGACCGGCCCACGCAATAATACACCTTCCATGATGGTTGCATTTCTGCTTATGTAAACCGGCCCTGTACCTGCGTTGATGATGCAAAACGAAATTTCAGCTCCTTCTTCTATAAAAATATTTTCAGGATGTATAGCTTGAACCCCGTTAGGAATCGCCCTGCTTTCTTCCCCATGCGTGAGTAATTGAAAATCCTGTCGCAATGCCCAATCATTCAGCTTGAAAAGATCGGAAGTATTGGTAATTTTTTGTTGTAAACTAATGTTGAAATCCCCATTTCGAATTTTATTAATCGCTTCAAAAGATGGTATGAAAGTAATGTCAAATACTGCATCAATTATTTCGTCTTCAAAGTCGTTTTGCGACTTTAAAAAAATGCGATGGCCTGTTTTTTCCCACCTTTCAAAAAGGGTAAACATTCCCACTCTTATGAAGGCAATGCTTTGTAACTGACCAAAGGGAAATAAACGCCCGGAACCGGTAATATCATCCAGCAAAATAGCCATGTGCGAAATTAAGCATTATGCGTAGGAACAGACAGATGCGCGTGGAGGGCCAAATATGTTTTTTTATTTTTTAAAAAAAACCTGGAAAAGTGCTTTTGAAAGAAGCTACCTCACGATAAAATCTGCGACTGCATTTTCTTTTTCATTAAATATCCTTACGCTGTAAAACCCGGGAGCTACAAAAGGATTGTCTACCTTAATAACGGAGGAATTGATGAGCATTTTTTGCTTGAAAATTATTTTGCCGGCAACATTGCTGATTACTATCTGTACGTTTTTATTTTCAAAACCGGTTAATCTCAATCTTATGTTGGAAGATGTGGCAGGGTTGGGTATTACAGACACTACAGGCCTTTGAGATGTGCCTTCAATTTTTACAATATTCGAATATTTCATTTTCCCGTCGCGGTCAATCTGCATAAGCCTGTAAAATGAATTTCCGTATTCCCTGTTATCGTCTATGAAACGGTATGTTGTTTCATGCATGCTGTTGCCCGCACTCCTCACAAATCCTACGCTGTCAAAAGAACTTCCGGTTTTGAAATTTCTTTGAATTACAAAACCTTTATTATTTGTTTCGTTTAAAGTGTAGAAGGTGAGTTCTGCCTGCGAGGGGTTTTTTCGGTGGCCTTCCAATTTTAAACCTTCTACTGCCAGTACCAAACCGCAATCATTTAAACATATATCTTTCAAGCCTTTTTTGAATTGGGAAACGGAGATCGTTTTATTGATCTTCACTCCCGCTTTGGTAATAAATGATTGATAAAATTCTGCTGCGCTCCGTTGATGCTTCGTGAGTGAACTGTCGTTTTGGGCAAATGCCAAAAACTGAATTAGAGCAGTTATTGCAGTTAAAAATACATACCTCATATTACTTTATTGGCGTTGACCGGTCATAACTCCTGGTCACTTTATTGATGGGATCCTCCCAGGTAATTTTTCTAAACGTAAGCGAAATACTTTCATATCCAAACGCGCATGAAGCGCAATCATTGGTTGATGAAAGAGCATAAGAGGTAAGGTAAGCGTCTTCAAGCTTTACTTTGTATGTCACGGTTTGATTGCCATTAATTAATTTGGTGAAAAGAATTTCCACATTTTGAAAAGGCTGGGCTGTAGCCACTGCCCAACTGAAAATTGGAGAGTTGATACTTGTTTTATGTTGAAATACAATATCCGAAAAATCAGGAGCAGATGTGCCGGTACCAGGGCCGGAGAGTGTGCCCGCATTAGCTAATCCCATATTTACCGCTTCTGCATAGATCATGGAGGAGTAAACACCGGTAGCCCCTTCTCCCTTAATGAGTGTGGGAGATTTAAAATCAATATAAATGTCCTGAGATTTTGCCTGGCAAAAGCACGCCACCAGAATGACCGCGAATAAAATTTTTTTCACTTTTCTAATGCATTTAGTTTGTCGCGAATATATCAGGAAATTTTTTTTCTCTCTAAAAAAAATCTCCGGAACCAGCCGGAGATTTAATAAAAATATATTTTAGAAAGATTATTTTTTCTTTTCGTAGCGTTTTTTAAACTTATCAATACGCCCTGCAGTATCTACCAGTACATTTTTACCGGTATAAAATGGATGAGAAGTATTTGATATCTCGAGCTTGATCACCGGATATTCATTTCCGTCTTTCCATTTTGTGGTTTCTTTACTGTTAGCTGTTGACCGGCTCAGGAATTCGTCGCCATTACTCATGTCGCGAAAAACAACGAATCTATAATTTTCAGGATGAATATTTTCCTTCATAATGGTTTTGTTTATGCATGGCTAACCGTATAATGGTCTCCATACTGTTTTTTAAAGGAGGGCAAAGGTAATAAAAAATTGAAATAATGTGAAAGGCACAGCCTTTTTTTAGGATTTTAGCTTTTCATATTTACATACTGAAATGCGAGCCCCAGGTCCCATCCACGAGATGCTTGTATAACTGCCTGAAGATCATCTATTTTTTTAGAGGTCACCCTTACCATATCATCCATGATAGAAGCCTGAACTTTAAATTTTCCGTCTTTTATCAATTTTACGATTTTCCTGGCATCTTCCTGCTTAATGCCATTTCTGACAGGGATTTCCTTTTTTACAATTTTACCGCTGGGCTGCACTTCCTTACTCATGTCATAAATTTCAGCGGCTAATCCCTGCTTGAGTGTTTTGCTGATCAGTACGTCGATCATTTGCTGAAGTTTCATGTCGCTGTCTGCTTCCAGGTTTAAAATAAAATCTTTCTTATTCAAATCCATTACCACATGGCTTCCTTTAAAGTCAAAACGGTTTTTAATTTCTTTGGCAGCCGTATTTACCGCGTTGTCAAGTGTTTGAATATCTACTTTGCTTACAAGATCAAATGAGGCCATGATTCTTTTTTTTTGCAAAGATACTGATTGAAAAGCAGTGGAAATTTTGGCAATTTATCCGGTAAAGACGATTTTCTTCGAGATGAAGTCCTTTTCGGGCGATATCTAAATAAAAAGTATTTTTATTCGGCCAAAAAAGCGAAAGCTGCCGTTAATTTATTATGAGAAAAATCTACTTCTTACTATTTGCGCTTTGCTGCTTTGCTGCATCCTGTACCACCAGCAAAAACAGTGTAACAGGAAATGACAAAAGTGTGGACGCATCTTCTATCGTGTTTGCCGTTTTTGAAATAAACAATGATTCAGTCAAAAATGTAAGAACGGTTAAACTAATCAAAACGATTCGTGCTGCGGGTACGCTTAAAAAAACAGAATCTCCGGTAGTAAATGATAAGAATTTTCTTGAGGTTTCTTTTTTTGAAAATGGAGAACAACTGGTTGCTATGGAAAAAATAGAGCATCCGCTATTTCGCAGGATGGAATTTGCTGCCGATGATGGTAAGCTTAAATCTGTTACGACCAGGCTGCCCACTGCTGAGTTTTTTGCAAGAGTGGTACTTAAAACCGGAAAGAAATATACCATCAGTATCAGCGAATCGTATGATGGGCAACCATCCGGAATCATAGCATCATTTCCCTATAACAATTAAAAATTCAGATTATGAAAAAGAAATTTACCTGCCTGTTCATTTTTCTGTCATTTGCTTTTAGCAATGTTTCGGCACAGGTGTTCCCAACATTTTATCTGCAGCAAAAAGGTTCGCCCGATACGTTGATCAATATTGTAGTAATGGGCGATGGTTATACATCCGGCGAGCAATCAAAATTTGAGGCCGATGCCATCAGCTTCAGAGATTATTTTTTTTCAAAAACACCGTACAAACAATACAGTGATTATTTTAACGTAATCGGTATAAAGGTGGTATCGGCAGAAAGCGGTGCTACTCATCCGCAAACTTCGTCTGATGGTGAGTGTAAAAGCCAGCCAATTTCATCTGCCAGCACCTATTTTGGAGTAAATTTCGATTACGGCGGAATTCATCGCCTGGCTGTACCTACCAAGACAAGCGATGTGGTAAATGTGCTTGCTGCCAATTTTCCCAAATACGATATAGTAGTGATACTAAGCAACACCACCTATTACGGCGGAAGCGGAGGAACTTTTGCCACTTCCACTCTTCATTCTACTGCCAACCTGATCAGCTTGCATGAGATAGGACATTCATTTGGTCTGTTGGCTGATGAATATTGGGCAGGTGATATTTATGCACGCGAACAGCCAAATATGACAGCTAATTCGAATGTGGCCACCGTAAAATGGAAGAACTGGTTAAATGCCGGAGACAACTCACCTTACAATACCACGGTAGGCGTATATCCTTATGGTGCATCCGATAATTCGGCCAACTGGTATAAGCCGGCCAATTATTGCATGATGCAATATCTTGCAGATTATCTGCCTTTCTGCCCTGTATGTGTTCAGAATATTATTGAGCGGATCCATTCCTATTCAAACCCGATTCTCAAATACACACCAACTGTTTTGGATATTAATTCGACTGATGCGAAAATAAATTTCAAATTAACAGAGCTGTTAAAGCCGGTTCCAAATACGCTTCTGATCAATTGGCAACTCGATGGAAATCCTCTCGGCGATTATAATGCAGATTCAGTAGTCATTACACAATCAGAACTGGCAGATGGGCCACACCAATTGCGGGTGACTGTTGAAGATACTACTTCACTTTTAAGGGTCGACAATCATAAAACCGTTCATAGTAATAATGTAGTTTGGAATATTAATGTAAGCGCAGCTCCGGTAACTTTCACCGCCTTTCATGCAAAGTCCCAAAAGAATGTTGTGCGGTTGGAATGGAGCACATCGGCTGAGATCAATAACGACAGGTTTGAATTAGGAAGATCATCCGACGCCGTTAATTTTACTTTGTTTGCTGCTGTGAAAGGAAAGGGTTCAAAATCAGCAGGATTCGATTATTTGGAATTTGACAAAAATCCACCAGCTACCATCGTATACTACAGATTGAGCCAGATAGATAAGGATGGCAAAAAATCCATTCTGGGAATAAGAGCCGTAACGCTTGATATGTATGGAAATGCTACCATTGTGTATCCGGTGCCTTCCAATGATTATTTAAAAATTTCGGGAACCGGTTATTCAGGAAAAATAAACTTTTCTTTAATTGATGGTTCCGGAAAAATCATTCATTCTGAAGATATAATGGTTCAGCCCACTTCTATCATCACTATTCAGCCAAAAACAAAACCCGCACCAGGTGTATATGTTTTGAGATTGAAAGGCGAAGGAGTGGATACTAATTTTAAAGTGTTCTTTCAATAAAAACTGAAATGCCTTCAAAAGCACTTTTAATGACATTTTTCAAAAAAATAAATTAATGATCAGTTAGCCCATGCACCAGGCAAGGCACAGGTCGTCAAAGAATTTATATTGAACGTTTATTTTTTTTTCAATTTCTTTTCCGAAAAAGGCATCTATGGTGCCTTTTTCTTTTTGTGCATTGATATTATGCAATTGCATATCACTTTTAAAGTTCACTAATCCTTTCTGATACCATTTAAAAAGCGCTTCCTTGGCGCTCCATCCCAGCGTTAATTGATTTAATTCGCGTTGGCCTGTTTTGGTTAAAAGATGTTGCTCCCGATCCGACAGGAATTTTTCTTTAAGAAGAGAAATTTTTTCAGAAGCAGATTCTACGTCTATGCCTGCCTGTTGGTCTTTATTTACAATTGCTGCTGCATAATCTCCGCAATGGGAAATGGAAAAATGAAATGAATTTCCGGGAAGGTAGGGCCGCTTGCCATCAATCCTGATTTCGTTTACAGGAAATGCAGGTTCAAGAATCTTCAACAAAAACCGCCCGGCATAATGCTGAAGCCTTTTATGAGGATGCGAAATATTATTTTCTATTCTTATGTCTGATCTGAAAAAGGACTCATCTTCTTTGATCAACCATATAGCAAGCCTGGCGTTGTCGTTGATATTATGTGCATAAAACAAAGGCATCTTCTCTTATGTTTGCATGACTAAACAATTGCAATTAAATGATTTTATCCGACACACGCATCCTTGAAGAAATTGAAGCAGGTTCTATTATTATTTCTCCTTACGACCGGAGCAAACTGGGAAGTAATAGCTATGATGTGCATTTGGGAAAAACATTGGCTATTTATAAAGATGCTGTTTTGGATGCGCGCAAACACAATGAGATCGTATATTTTGAAATACCCGAAGAAGGATATGTGCTGCAGCCAAATCAATTATATCTTGGCGTAACGCTTGAATACACCGAAACGCATGCACACGTACCTTTTCTGGAAGGAAAATCATCTACCGGAAGGCTTGGAATTGATATACATGCAACAGCCGGAAAAGGTGATATCGGATTCTGCGGACATTGGACACTTGAAATCTCCTGCAAGATTCCGGTGCGCGTTTATACGGGTATGCCTGTAGGCCAACTGATTTATTTTCCGCTGGAAGGGCAGGTTTCTATTTCATACGATAAGAAGAAAAATGCCAAGTACACCAATCAGCCCGACATGCCTGTTGAAAGTATGATGTGGAAGAACAGTTTTTAGCTGTTTATTTTTAGGCTATATGCTTTGCAAGCTGGTTTGAGATCGCTCAATTGCAAAAAATCCATTTATAAAAATCAGGGAAGTGTTTTCTCCAGGCCGCTTCATTATGTTTGGCTTCGGGGTCAACCAACTGTTTTACAGGAGCTTTACTTATTTTCAAAAGTTCTGCTTCCACACGCATCATATCAGTTACCATGGTTTGCGTTTCCTGCCCACCGGCATAAAAATATAATTTGGCATTTACCTTTTGTGCTGTGGCAATTACCATACTGTCAATGCCTGAGGCTGTCCAGAACGCGGGAGAAAAAATGCCCGCGCTGCCATACACCTGCGGATATTTTAATACAGCACACAGGCTGATCAGCCCTCCCATACTGCTGCCCGCAATGGAAGTATTGTTTTTTTCAGGCAGTGTTCTATAATTGGAATCAATGTAAGGTTTGAGTGTCTTTACCAAAAAATCTACATAAGCATCACCTTCACCTTTGCCAAAATTCATAAACTCCCAGGGATTGTATTCGTTCATTCTTTTTGTAAGCCCGTTATCTACTGCAACTACAATCGCTTTGTTGCATGAATTTCTCAGGCTGTCCAAAAATTCATCCACACCCCATTCGCCCGAATAGGATGTGGACGCATCAAATACATTCTGGCCGTCGTGCATGTAAAGCACCGGATATTTTTTCCCGGATGTTTTATAATCTTTTGGAAGATAAATCCAGATGCGGCGGCTTCTGTTAAGTTGAGGCATGTAAAAAGCAGTATCCATAATGCTTACCTGAGCGGTAGTGGTATGCATTGCCTTTTTACTTTCTTCGGGGCGGTCGTCAGCCCAGGCGCCTATGGTAATATGTACCACCGTATCCGACCGCAGGTCAATTTGCCTGTTGGACATAGGGCTGAAATCTGCATGTTCCTCACCAGTTTGCCAATTGCCACGTGTTATCTTGAATTCATATTTTCCTTCCGGAAATGATTTTTCAAATACAGGCCTGCCATTTTTGTTTTTAAAGGTGTATAAAGTATCTCCCGGATTCCACATGTTGAAATTGCCGGCAACAAATAAAGTTGCCTCATGTTTTTCAGGCATCTTATCAATAATCAGGGTAAGTTTTTTTTGTGCAAAGGCTTGAGAACCTATCCATAAAAAAGAGATAAAAAACCATTTTTTCATGATGTGTATTGCTTTACGTAGGCCTTGACTTTATTGTTAAACGCTTCACTCAAAGGAACAAGCGGCAACCGCAATTCATTTTCTATTAAATTAAAGGCAGCAAGAAAACATTTAACACCGGCGGGATTATTTTCTGCAAACATGAGGTCCATTGCCTCTAATAATTTGTATTGCAATTTTTGGGCTTTTGCAAAATCGTTATGAAGTCCGGCACGCACCAACTCTGAGAAATCTTTAGAGAAACTATTGGCCACTACACTTATCACTCCATCAGCGCCGCAACCCAGCAGCGGTAATGTGATATGATCATCACCGCTCACAAACAAAAAATCATCCGGCCGTTTTTGAAGGATATGCATGCATTGCACCATGTTGCCGCTCGCTTCTTTTATGCCACCTATTTTTTCAATTTCAGAAAGGCGTAAAGTTGTTTCAACACTGATGTTGCTGCCGGTGCGTGCCGGCACATTATACAGGATGATGGGCCTTGGGCTATGCTGAGCAAGGGTTTTGTAATGCTGAAAAATTCCTTCCTGCGAAGGTTTGTTATAATAAGGGCTTGCGCTTAAAATGGCCTCAAATCTTTCCAACGGATAATCTTGGAAATGATCTACCGTTTCTTTTGTATTGTTGCCGCCAATACCTATTACCACGGGCACACGGCCATTTACCTTATCGAGGGTAAAGGTTGCGACCTGCTTTTTTTCTTCCCTTGATAGCGTGGGCGTTTCGCCGGTGGTACCAAGTGTTACAATGTATTCCACATGGTTCCCGATCAGATGTTCGATCAGCTTTTCAAGCGCTGCATCGTCTATGTCTTTGTTTTTTTTGAACGGTGTTACTATGGCTACACCGGTTCCTTTTAAAGTGTTTATGAGTGACACGTAAGTGTGATTTACAAAACTTAATTGGCCTATGCTTTGGGCGATTCTTCCCAAAATCCCATTCCACCGAATTTTTCAATTCTTTCGTCTATGCGTTGCTGTGGGTCCTTTTCTTTCAATTCTTTAATAAGAGGTAAGATGTAATCTTTTACATTTTTTGCTGCTTCATCATAATTCCAGTGAGCGCCGCCCAGCGGTTCTTTAATTACACCATCCACCAGGCCAAATTTCAGCATATCGTCTGATGTAAGTTTGAGTTGCTCTGCGGCTACTTCCTTTTGTGCCCAGCTACGCCACAAAATTGAACTGCAGTTTTCCGGAGAAATAACAGTGTACCACGAATTTTCAAGCATTAATACTTTATCTCCTACACCTATTCCCAAGGCACCGCCACTGGCGCCTTCGCCAATAATAATGCATATTACAGGTACAGTCAGCTTCAGCATTTCATAAATGTTTCTTGCAATTGCCTCGCCTTGCCCGCGCTCCTCGGCTTCCAGGCCGGGGTAAGCGCCAGGTGTATCTATCAGCGTAATGATGGGCATATTAAATTTCTCTGCCAGCTTCATCAGTCGCAGTGCCTTTCTGTAACCTTCCGGATTAGCCATTCCAAAATTGCGCATCTGCCTCATTTTGGTATTCGTTCCTTTTTGCTGCCCTATCACCATTACGGTTTCCCCATCCAGTTGTGCAAGTCCACCCACCATTGCCTTATCATCTTTTACGTTTCTGTCGCCGTGCAATTCAATAAAATTGGTAAACATTTTCATAATGTATTCAAGCGTGTATGGCCTGTCGGGATGACGGCTCAGTTGTACCTTCTGCCACGGTGTGAGGCTTTGAGTGATCTGCTTTCTCTTTTCAAGTATTTCACCTTCCAGCCTTGCAATAATGCCGTCGTATTCTGATGTTTGGTTTTTTTCCGACAACTTCCGGTTCTCTTCTATCTTTTCGTACAGTTCTTTGATCGGTTGCTCAAAATCAAGAAATTGCCGCACGTGTTGGGTAGCCATGTTTGAATTTATTTTTTGAAAAAAATTTTCGGGCGATAAAGTTAAGGCCAATTTATAAAAGTGAAATAAAGCCGGTGCTATTTCAGTTTTGGATTGTGCAGATGGCGTTGTCCGTCTCTTCGATTTTTTTTATCCATATTTTTTTGCAGGGCACCTGTAAGATCGGTTCCTGTTTGATTGGCAATGCACAACAAAACCCAGAATACATCGGCTATTTCATCCTCCAGGTCAAGATCTTTTTCTGAGGATTTAAAAGATTGCTCACCATACTTTCGAACCATGATCCGCGCAAGTTCACCTGTTTCCTCCATCAAAATCCCCAGGTTGGTCAATTCATCAAAATAGCGGACACCTTTTGTTTTTATCCAATTATCTACAATTTTTTGCGCTTCTGCTATTTCCATTTTTGCTGATTATAAGAACAGATCAATAAATAATTCTTCATCCGGATTAACAGCGTATTTCCCAAGTTCTGTTATTCCTTCTGCGGCCAGCACATCCTCATCTATGAACGAATAACCTGTGCATTCATCGGAGGGGCGCTTTAATATAAAACAGGCCGCATCAGCTACAATTTCGGGTGTGCGGCTTTTTTGGATGAGCGCTTTGCCTCCCAATAAATTATTTACAGCAGCAGTGGCAATGGTAGTGCGCGGCCAAAGTGTATTGGCGGCTACTTTATCTTTCCGCAATTCTCCGGCAAGCCCAAGCGCTATCATGGTCATATTGTACTTGCTCATGGTATAGGCCACATGTGAGGCCACCCATTTTTCATCAAGATTTAAAGGAGGAGAAAGGTTCAGGATATGAGGATTGTTACCTTTTTTTAAATGCGGGATACAGGCTTTGCTCATAAAAAAAGTTCCGCGCGCATTAATGTCAAACATCAGATCAAACATTTTTGGCGATGTATGCTGAAGGTTGGTAATTGAGATGGCGCTGGCGTTATTAATTAGAATATCTATGCCTCCAAAATGAGATGCGCCTTTTTCCACAGCCGCATCTATCTGGTCTTCAAATCTTATATCACATTGAACCGGTAAGGCTTTTCCACCTGATTGTTCAATTTCTTCTGCGGCACTGAAGATGGTGCCTCCCAGCCTCGGATCTTCTTCAACCGATTTGGCGGCAACGATAATATTTGCTCCTTCCGATGCAAGCCTTAAGGCAATTGCTTTCCCTATACCACGGGTGGCGCCGGTTATCAGCACGGTTTTTTTATTGAACGACATATTTTTCTTTTAAATGTAGTGTTTATTTTTTTTACTGCGGGTGTATGTGTGAGTGCGCGTAAATGTGGCGTTAAATTTTGAATTTATTATTCTTTTTTATTTTAAAAAAATGTTTCAAAAAGTGCTTTTGAAGGAATAGATCCGCCCTTTTCAGCAATATTTTCAAAGAAAACGAACCCTTATTCTGGCAGGTGTTTTGTGCCGGTCTATAGTGCCTGCTCTTCTTTCAATTTTTTAAAACAGTTTTATTATGGCTCAAACAGTTGGCGATTACCTGGTTCGCAGATTAAGAGATTGGCAGGTCACAAGAATTTTTGGTTTCCCCGGCGATGGCATCAATGGATTGATGGGCGCCTTAAACCGTGCAGAAGATACAGATCACAGTATCGACTTTATACAGGTAAGACATGAAGAGAATGCAGCTTTTATGGCCTGTGCGCATGCAAAGTACACGGGTGAGGTAGGGGTGTGTATGGCTACGTCGGGGCCGGGTGCCGTGCATCTGTTAAATGGTTTGTACGATGCCAAAATGGACCATCAACCGGTAGTTGCTATCGTGGGCCAGCAGGCGAGAGCAGCATTAGGCGGCGACTATCAACAGGAAGTAGATCTCATTAATTTATATAAGGATGTTGCTAACGAATATGTGCACATGGCCACTGTGCCCGAGCAGGTGCGACATCTTATTGATCGCGCATTTCGCATTGCGAAAAATCAAAGGACAGTTACCTGCATTATTTTTCCAAACGATTTGCAGGATGTGGATTTTAAAGAACCCGAACGCGCACACAGCACTATTCATTCCACCTACCAATATGCCGACCCGGTAATCCTGCCTCAAATAAGTGAACTTCAAAAGGCTGCCGATATTTTAAACAGCGGAACTAAAGTGGCAATGCTCGTAGGCGCAGGTGCACTCAATGCGGGCGCTGAAGTGGAGGAGGTAGCGGAATTGCTGGGCTGTGGCGTAGCAAAAGCATTGCTTGGAAAAGCAGTATTGCCCGATGATCTGCCATACGTAACCGGATCTATTGGTTTGTTGGGAACCAAACCAAGCTGGGATATGATGACTGATTGTGACACTTTATTAATGGTAGGATCGAGCTTTCCCTATTCAGAATTTTTGCCAAAGGAAGGACAGGCAAAAGGGATTCAGATCGATATTGACGGACGCATGCTCGGCATCCGCTATCCAATGGATGTGAATTTACAGGGTGACAGCAAATTGACGCTTCAGGCGCTTATACCATTATTGAAAAGGAAAGAAGATCGTAGCTGGAGAAAAACAATAGAAAATAATATCAAAGAATGGTGGAAAGTGCTGGATGCAAGAGCGCATAATACCGCAGACCCCATCAACCCGCAATTGGTGTTCTGGACGCTTTCTCCAAAATTGCCCGACAATTGTATCCTAAGCTCCGATTCCGGATCATCTGCCAACTGGTTTGCACGCGACTTAAAGATCAGGCGTGGAATGATGTCTTCACTTTCCGGAAACCTTGCTACCATGTGCCCCGGTGTTCCGTATGCCATTGCTGCTAAGTTTGCCTATCCCGACAGAATGCCGATAGCCCTGGTAGGAGATGGGGCTATGCAAATGCTTGGGAATAACGGCCTCATTACGATCGCCAAATATTGGAAGCGCTGGAAGAATGGAAAACTGATGATCGTCGTATTAAATAATCGTGATCTGAACCAGGTGACATGGGAACAGCGCATCATGGAAGGCGATCCGAAATATGAAGCCAGCCAGGATGTGCCTGATTTTCCATACGCAGACTACGCCAAAATGCTGGGATTGGAAGGTGTGAAAATCGAAAAACCGGAAGACCTTGATGTGTCATTTGATTTTGCTTTATCGCTCGACAGGCCTGTGGTTGTGGATGTAAATACTGATCCGTCAGTTCCACCTCTTCCACCACATATTTCATTCAAGCAGGCGAAAGATTTTATGTCATTCCTGTTTAAAGGAGACCCGGATACATGGGATGTGATCAAACAATCATGGAATGAACTTGTAGATAATTATCTGCCTCACGGCGACGAAAAGAAATAAAGTGGAATATGCTGATGAAATAAAAATTAAAGACTTAGAAGTTCTAACCTATACCATTCCTGCAAAAACACCGGAAGCGGATGGTACCATCTCATGGAACAGCACTACTATGGTTTTGGTAAAGGTAATGGCAGCAGGTGCAACAGGTATTGGATACACTTATGCGCATCCTTCAGCGGCCGTTTTTATACATCAAACTCTGAAGATTATTGTCATTGGATCAAATGCTTTAAACATTTCCCGAAATCATAATTGTATGGTGAAGGCCATCCGCAACAACGGAAATTGTGGTATAGCGATGATGGCTGTTTCGGCAGTAGATAATGCTTTATGGGATCTCAAAGCCAAAATTCTTCAATTGCCTCTTTGCCGCTTGCTTGGCACAGTGCGCGACAGTATGCCTATATACGGAAGCGGAGGATTCACCACTTACACGGATAAGCAATTGGAAGAGCAACTGGGCGGTTGGGCAAATGAAGGGATTTGCTTTGTAAAAATGAAGATAGGTGCTCACTTTTCCAAAGATCCCCATCGTATTGAAGTGGCCAGGAAAGCGATTGGCGATAATGCCGGATTATTTGTAGATGCCAATGGCGCTTACACAGTAAGGCAGGCGTTGATGTTGGAAGAAAAATGCAGGCAAAACAGGATTGATTGGTTTGAAGAACCCGTTACTTCTGATAATATAAAAGGGTTGAAATTTATCAGAGATCACAGTGATGCTAACACGAATATCGCAGCAGGAGAATATGGCTATAACCTGTTTTATTTTGTTAAGTTGCTTGAAGCCGGAGCAGTTGATATCCTGCAATGTGATGCGACACGATGCGGTGGTATTACTAACTTTTTAAAAGTAGCTGCGCTGGCAGAGGCACAGCAGACCCCGTTTTCATCTCATTGTGCACCCAGCCTGCACTTGCATCCTTCCCTTGGCCTTCCTCCTTTTTACATAGCTGAATATTTCTATGATCATGTGCGCATAGAAAAAATGGCATTTGATGGCTTTTGCGAACCGGTGAATGGTTGTATGAAACCTGATTTGAGCCGGCCGGGTTTTGGACTTACGCTTAAAGAGAAAGATATGGAGAAATACAAATCTTAAAAGAAATTTTATGGCTACAAAAAAATTATTAAAAGTCCAGATGAAACAGGGAGCCGATCCTAAAAGTTTCAAGAAAAATGGGTTTGAGATCGTAAATGAAGGATTGGATACGCGGTTTAAAACTAAAGACTCAATAGAGGTAAATGCTAAAAAGCTTAAACGCGCTTTAAAAAAAGTAGTTACAGGAGAAGTAAGATTTGATAACGGCACCAAAGCGCTCTATTCTACTGACGGATCTAATTACAGGCAATTTCCTATTGGTGTGGTACTTCCCAAATCGGAAGATGATATCATTAATACAGTCCGTTTATGTAAAGAGTTCGGAGCTCCTGTTATTTGCCGCGGCGGTGGTACCAGCCTGGCGGGCCAGTGCTGTAATGTGGCAGTAATGATGGATATGACCAAATATTACAACAAGATCCTTTCGATGGATAAGGAATCAAAAACTGTAACCATCCAAACAGGCATCGTACTCGATGAAATGAGAAACGCAACGGCAGATAAGATCGGGTTAACCTTTGGCCCTGACCCTGCCACACATTCGCATTGTGCACTGGGTGGTATGCTGGGCAATGACAGTTGTGGTATTCACTCGGTGATGTCGCAATTTTATGGAAACGGCGCACGCACAGCCGATAATGTAGCTTCAATGACCATTCTTACCTATGATGGATTGAAAATGAAGGTTGGCCCGACTTCCCCCGATGAACTTGAAAAAATAATTTCAGAAGGCGGAAGGAAAGGAGAAATTTATAAGAAAATGAGCGAGCTGGCAGACAAGTACGCGGATAAGATCAGAGATCAATTTCCTCACATTCCACGACGTGTTTCCGGATATAATCTGCCTGCACTTTTACCTGAAAACGGTTTTAATGTGGCGAAAGCACTTGTAGGATCTGAAAGCACACTCGTAACTATACTTGAAGCTACCATGGAACTGGTAACAGATTTTAAAGGCCGTTCCTTGTTGGTGCTTGGTTATCCTGATCTTCCTTCATCCGGATATGCTGTCCCGCAAATTATGAAGCATAAGCCGGTGGGGCTTGAAGGAATTGACCACCTGCTGATCGAATTTATGGAAAGGAAAGATTTGAACGTGGCCGATATTCCGCTATTGCCAAAAGGTGAAGCGTGGCTGCTGGTAGAATTTGGAGGAGATAACAAGGAAGAGAGTGATAATAAGGCTAAGGGTTTAATGGATGAATTAAAAAGAAATGAGAATCCACCCACCATGAGTTTATTTGACGACCGTAAGCAGGAAGCTAAATTATGGGAAGTGAGAGAATCAGGCCTTGGAGCCACTGCATGGGTGCCTGGCGAACCCAAAGGTCACCCCGGCTGGGAAGACAGTGCGGTGCCACCCGATAAGGTGGGCGACTATTTAAAAGATTTGAGAGCATTATTTGATAAATATGATTACCATCCATCTATTTACGGACATTTTGGCCAGGGCTGTATCCACTGCCGCGTAGGTTTTGACCTGATTACAGCGGAAGGCATCGGGAAATATAAAAGATTTACTGTGGAGGCTTCACACCTGGTATTAAAGTACGGTGGGTCAAACAGCGGTGAGCATGGCGATGGACAGGCGCGTGGCGATTTACTGGATATCATGTTCGGTCCGGAGATCATGGAGGCATTTCGCGAATTCAAAACCATTTGGGATCCTGACTGGAAAATGAATCCGGGAAAAATCCTTGAAACCTTTGGCCAAACCAATGACCTGAGACAGGGCACTACATACAATCCTCCTCAGTTAAAAACACATTTTAAATTCCCGACCGAAGGGTTCACATTTGCGCATGCATCCGACAGATGCGTAGGGGTGGGCGAATGCCGAAGGCATGAGCATGGTACAATGTGCCCGAGTTATATGGTGACGCGCGAAGAAAAAGACAGCACACGCGGCAGATCAAGAATGCTCTATGAAATGCTGGAGGGTGATGTAATCAAAGATGGATGGAAGAGTGAGGAGGTGAAAGATTCTCTTGACTTGTGCCTGGCATGCAAGGGTTGTAAAGGTGATTGCCCGGTAAATGTAGATATGGCTACCTATAAATCAGAATTTCTATCCCATTATTATGAAGGCAGAATGCGGCCACTCACAGCTTATCTTTTTGGTTGGATCTATTGGTGGAGCAGGTTGGGATCTCTACTGCCCGGCGTATTTAATTTTTTCACACGCACACCGGTAATCAGAAGCATCGTAAAATTTATCGGGGGAATAGCTCAGCAACGAAAAATGCCGGAATTGGCAACAAGGACTTTTCGCAGTTGGCATAAAGAAAATGAACAACACTATGAAGGCAAGCCCAAAGTAATGTTGTGGCCCGACACCTTCAACAATTTTTATCTGCCCGAAACTTTGATAGCAGGTCAGCATGTTTTGGAAGCCGCAGGTTTTGATGTGGTGTTGCCGAAGCGGTCATTGTGTTGCGGCAGGCCTCTTTATGATTTTGGAATGTTGAAGCAGGCCAAATCGCTGCTGATTCAGATCATGGATTCTTTGAAGCAGGACATAATGAATGGTACACCTATCGTAGGACTTGAGCCGAGTTGTGTAGCGGTGTTTCGTGACGAGCTGATCAATTTGTTTCCGCATCTTGAAATGGCAAAAAGATTGAGTAAGCAGGTTTTTACTTTAAGTGAATTTCTAAAAAAGAAAGCGCCTGCTTTCAGGATCCCACAAATACACCAAAAAGCAATTGTTCACGGGCATTGCCACCATAAAGCCATTATGAAATTTGATGCGGAGGTTAATGTTTTGGATCAAACGGGCCTTGATTATCATGTATTGGATTCGGGATGCTGCGGACTGGCAGGCTACTTTGGATATGAGAAGGGCGACCATTATGATGTTTCGATCAAAGCGGGCGAACGTGTGTTGTTGCCATCCGTAAGAAAATTTGAGCATGAAGGAATTATTGTTGCCGATGGGTTCAGTTGCCGCGAACAAATTGAACAAAACACAGGCCGAAGGGCGCTCCACCTCGCAGAGGTGATAGATATGGCGATGGTAAATGTGGATTATGGGCCCTTTCCTGAAAAGAAGTATATGGCTGAGCGAAAAATAAAAGCAGGACGTAATCAAAAGCTGGCACGAAATCTTATAGGTCTATTAGCAGTATCAGCATTGATATATGCTGTGGTCAAAATTTCAAAACGAAAAAATAATTCAGATGTCTCAAACGAAATCTCATGAGCGGACGATCCTCGGCTCTATAGGCGCTGCTATAGGAAAAGGCCTTATTGCAGGTTTTGCAGGCACAGTGGCTATTTCAATTTCCCAGGCTATTGAAATGAAAATCAGGAGCCGGAAGCCTGGCGATACACCGGCGAAAGCTGCGGAAAAAATTTTTGACATAGACCCTGATTTGGGAAATGAAAAAACATTTTCTCAACAAGTCCATTATACCTATGGCACATTGTGGGGATCTGCACGTGGAATTCTCTCACTTGTGGGAATCACCGGTTTTGCTGCAACCGCGGTGCATTTTGCTGCACTTTGGGGCACTGCTGTGGTTACAGAAACAGAGCTTGACCTGGCTCCTCCGATTGATGAATGGAAAACAGAAGATATATTGATCGATATTTTTCATCACGCCGTATATGTTACCGCGGTAGCGCTGGTGTATAAGGCCATTGATTAAAATTAATAAAGCAATGCATTTTAAATTATTAAACGACGGCGAACAAAAAACATTTGCGGTTATTATGGAAAGCGGCGATGAAGTGATGAATCAATTACTTGCCTTTGCGGAACAAAAAAATCTCAGGGCTTCGCAATTCACGGCTATCGGCGCTTTCAAAAAAGCGACCCTGGGATATTTTGAATTCGGAATTAAAGATTATAAAAAAATACCTGTGGATGAACAGGTGGAAGTACTCGCATTTACCGGAGATGTAAGCATGTATGAACAAAAGCAAAAAGTGCATGCCCATGTGGTATTGGGTAAAAGCGATGGATCAACCTGTGGCGGGCATTTATTAAAAGGATTTGCGCATCCCACACTGGAGATCATTCTTACCGAATCGCCTGCATGGCTAAAACGCGAGATGGATACTGAAGCACACATTCCGCTAATAACTGTTGAGTAGCCGTATATTCGTGTAGGCACAGGTGTTATATCAGGCGCATTGCCTTTCCTTTTTCTTTATAACCGGGCTGTCGGTTACTGTAACCTCGTAATTTTTATTTTCCCAATGTCCTGCGTCTGGCCAATAAAAGGTAAAATTGATACAACCTTCATTATCGGTAGTGGTTTGGGGAAGATCAGCAGTATGTAAACCTGCAGCAGATGGATTGCTTGCCAGGTCGGCAACGGTTTTCCAACTATCTGTTGAATAGTGAATCACAAACGGCTGCTCACTTTCAACTCTGAAGATCAACCCCGTGGGTACTACCTGGCTTTGAAATGAGAATCGCCAAAAGAAAAATTCAGGATAATTTTCTTCTTTTATGTATCTGTCGGGCGTATGCTGAGGCATATCAAACACTCTCTTTGCTTTTATGGAAGCACATAATTTTATGTACTCAGCATGAGCCCATACAAGTGGCATTGCCGATCCTGAAGGCCTTCCGTTATACAATTCCTTATCCGGAATGTCATCCGAATCCCAAATTTGCTCCGGCAGAAGGCCATTGCTTGTAAAACGGTCCATAGTCTTTATCATTTCTTTAGCCGCTTTTATATTTCCTGCTGCTACCTCGTAGTGGCCTCTTTCGCCGTTCAGTAAAGGCCAGCATCGTCCGATTCCACCATCGGCATCGTATGGATCGCCGTTTTCTTTTTCACCATACCCGTCGTTGCTGTAGCGGTGCCACGAAGGCCCTTTCGCTGTTTCAGTTTTTAATTCACCGTCTATTACTTTAATCGTGTTCAATATTTTTTGGTCATCTGCTTTTCGAAGGCCGAATCTTACCAATGCAAGTGCATCGCAACTCACCATATTTTCGACAAGCATCGCCTGCCCGGGCCTGTTAGACAGCGGCATTTCAACTCCCTTAAGATTTTCTGAAGGGCGGCCATCAGGATTTACTTTGATGTAATAGCCATCTACTTCATACTTTTCGCACAAGGTGGTCCCTGTTACATACAGCGATTCTTCGATCTTAAAATTCCAGAAATCAGCTATTTGCCTGCAATACACAGCGAAATCTTTTTCACCATATTTCTCCGCGAAGTCAGCAGCGGAGAGCATAGCGGCAATCATGGTAGATATCGTAAATATGGATAAACCGGATTGCTCTTCCCAACGGTCCTGGTCTGAAATATAATTTTTACTGATCAGGTATTCGGCAGCCTTTCTTATCTGCTGCCAATAGCGCAGCAGTCTTTTTTTGGCAAATACATCATATTTTTTGCAGAGGTCAAGCAACAGAATAGGCAGGGCGGTTTCATCCAACTGTACGCCCTTCCAATAGGCTTTTCCGTTAAGCCATGAATTTTGCTGCCAGTGGCCATCTTTTTCCTGAATGCTCATGAGGTAATTGATAATGCGGAGCATATCGCCTTTAGAATCGGCTGCTATCATACCACCGGTGGCTTCTACAAGGTCGCGCGGCCATACCAGATGATATCCTCCATCATCATTGTCTCCTTTGCTTCGCCCCCATGGAAATGATAAACTTGCGATAATGCCTCCGGCAAAGATCTTTGAATCGTGCAGCCTCAATACCGCTGCGCTGGTTTTAAAATTATCGCCGATTTTATTCATGGAAGTGCGGGTTGCAAATACTTCTCTCTGCCAATCCTTCCATTCTTTAATGTATTGCCTGGATGAGATTTCAAATCCGTCTAACAGGCTTGCACGGGCGGCTTGTCCTGCCTGGTAATAATCTGTCCCAAAGCTGATGGCGAGAATAAATTCTTTATGGTTTTTCCAGTCTAGTTCTCCGGTAAGTGCGATATTTCCATGATCCGCTTTTTGGTATTCCCATTCCATTTTAAAATGTTTGCGGAGATCGTTGTATCCATCACTTGTACCTACGTAACCTGCGCTTCGTTTTAGCCAGCCAATGGAAGAAGCTAAAGCCATAGCAAAGGCTGCCTTCCATGCAAACAACATGGGTGTGCCTTTGTAGTGGCCCGCCCAGCCATTGTTATCGTTTCCTTTATTATTGAGGTGAGGCGAAATGATCGCATACAAATGCAGATCTTCATTTTTTAAGGATTCAAATTTTACCTGTTGTAAAATTGTATTGCGCACCGGGTCAGCAACGATCACCTTTGTAATGCGGTATCTTTTTTCTTTGCAGGTGTTGATTATTTTATAGGCCGGAATGCCTTTACGTATATTTGTGATCTCATGATCAGTATGCCTTTTCTCTTCAGAAAAAAAATCTGTTCCGTTGGTAACAATAAATTCCATATCGCGCGTGCAGGCAATATCTTCATCAGGGAAATAAGCTTCGTTCAGAATACCATGGCTGATTGTAATGAGTACATCAGATAAGGCATTTAATGATTTTACAATCCCTGATTTGGCACTGGATGTCCATTTCGCATCTATTCCCGGCGCACCCGGGGCGTTTTGATTTTGACCGCACATGGGTGTTATATTTTATACAATTTTCCCTGGGCGAGCGTTAATTCTTTTATTTATAAAGAGAAATTAATTCGCTTTTTAAGTTTTGAACCTCAGGTATGTTGCTGTTTTCGTTATTAAAAATATCAGCAGCATCTATAGATTTCCCGTAAAACGAGTTGTTGGCTTCTTCATCTACAGACAGGGCCGATCCGGTAAGACTGATGCCGGCAAAGAGGCCTTTACTTCTTGAATAACTGTAAACCTCCGCTTCCATCTTATAATCTGTAGTGGCGGTACTGTTTCTGCCCACAGGGCCGGCAGTAGCTGAAATATCGCCGCCGATAGTGAATGTGCCGTTACCGATGTTTTCCAACGTTTCGCGATGCTTGAATATCAGCACCAGATCCACTGCCTGGATGCCTGCCTGGAAACCTACACTGCCTCCCGTAATAGTTACGAAAGCAGGGTCACTCCAGGTGCCATCTTCATTTTTAACCATCGCTACACCTTTACCCCGTTTTCCTGCCAGTACAAATCCGGCGTTGATCATTTTTGGAATGATGATGATGCCTTCGCTTATATCGAGCAGTTCATGAGGTATGCTTTCTTTCATGCTGCCAAAATCTTTTAAGACAGATGTGGCTTTTTGAATCTTTTCAGTTTCCTTTTCCTGTCCAAGGCCGGCGTATGAAGTGGTAATGAAGCAAAACAGAAAGAGGGATTTAATAAGGTTTCTCAACTTTTTCGGTTTGGTTTAAAAAAAATATCATGGTCTGAAAAGCAATATTAATGCCAGCGCTTTTAAGACACTGAAAGGCTTTGATTCACTGATGTCATTGCGAGGAGCGAAGCAATCTTATTATTGTGGTTAATGCTTGTTTCAACTTATCAAACACTGAAAGGTTTCGCTTACGCCCGTTCCACTGCTGCAAACACTTTCAGGTTTGCTATGACGCGACTGCGCCCATAGGCGAGGCACAAAAAAGCCACTTGTAAAAAGTGGCTTTAAACAATTTATGCCGGCAAAAGTTTATTCTGCCTCAGTATTGTCTTGCTTTTCAGAGCTGGCATCAGCAGTTTCAGCTTCTGTTGATTCAACAGGGGCTTCCGCTTGCTTTTCAGCAGGCTTTTCTTTCTTTACGAACATCGGCTTGCTGGCAACTTTGTTTTTGCGGTGCTTTTCCTGCCTTTTAGCAAAATCTGCATCATGCTCTTCACTCCATTGAGTGAATTTTTGCATTGCTGTAGCTTCATCAAAAAGGTTAAGCGATACACCGCGCAACAAATGTTTCAGGTATAAAACGCCTTTAAAACTTAATATCCTGCGTACAGTATCGGTAGGTTGTGCACCTTTGTGCAGCCATTCAAGGGCTTTTTGCCTGTCGATTTGAATGGTGGCAGGAACTGTAAGCGGGTTATAAGTTCCGAGTTTCTGAATAAATTTGCCGTCTCTTGGGCTTCTGGAATCTGCAACTACTATAAAATAGAATGGTCTTTTCTTAGAACCATGACGTTGCAATCTCATTTTTACAGCCATAAAAAATAGAAATTTTTTTGGGTGGTGATGAATTGGGTTTCTTTATAAGGAGTGCGAAGATAATGTAACTATCAATATTTTACAAATTGCTTCAAACAATTTTTGTTTTTGTTTCTGAACTGTCTTTTGACGGATATTCTTTCCTTCAAAAGCACTTTTACCGATTAAAAATGAAATCGTCTTATTTCCTTATTGATGAAATACGATGAGTACCATATTCCTCATGGCTTTTTCCATTTGTAGAAAAATTTGTATGCAGGCGATTCATTTATACCTTTTTCCATAGCCTGTTGCGGTCGCCATGTTTTCTGAATTGATTCACCAAATTAATAACCATTAAAAACATTACAACAATGAAAAGTAAAGCAGACGGACTTCGCGAATTATTCGAAGATGAATTAAAGGATATTTATTGGGCAGAAAAAGCGCTTACCAAAGCCATTCCCAAAATGATCAAAAAAGCCAGCTCGGAAGAACTCAAAACCGCCTTGCAGGATCACCTGAAAGTGACGGAAGGCCAGGTAGAAAGATGTGAAAAGGTTTTTGAAATGATGGATAAGGCCGCCCGTGGCAAGAAATGCGAGGCAATGGAAGGCCTGATTAAAGAAGCGGAAGAGATTATGAGCAGTACGGAAGAAGGCGTAGTGCGGGATGCCGGTATAATTAGTGCCGCTCAAAAAGTAGAACACTATGAAATTGCCAGCTATGGTACCTTGTGCGCCTTTGCAAAAACACTGGGTGAAACTGCAATTGCTGATTTGCTTGAAAAGACCCTCGAAGAGGAAAAAGATGCAGACAGTACCCTTACAGAGGTAGCAGAATCTTCTATCAATGAAGAAGCGATGATGGCAGAGGAAGAATAACAGCAGGCGATGAAATTTAAGAGCCCCGGAATGCTTTTCGGGGCTTTATTTATCACTGAAAAGATAAAAATCAATTTGTAAATTTGCCCTCCAAAAAAATCAGCAGGAATTATGTTTGAATCTTTGAGTGACAGGCTCGACACAGCCTTCAAGAACTTAAAAGGGCAGGGTCGCATTACCGAATTAAATATTGCATCTACGGTTAAAGACATTCGCCGTGCATTGGTAGATGCCGATGTGAATTATAAGATCGCAAAAGAATTTACAGACACTGTAAAAGAAAAAGCAGCGGGAGAAAAAGTATTAAACGCAGTGAGCCCCGGCCAGCAGTTGGTAAAGATTGTGAAGGATGAGCTTACTGAATTGATGGGTGGCGAAGAGTCTGCTTTTGATATCACCGGAAATCCTGCCGTAATTCTGATCGCAGGATTGCAGGGTAGTGGTAAGACCACCTTTAGCGCCAAGCTCGCCAACTATCTAAAAACAAAAAAAGCAAAATCGCCCATGCTGGTAGCTGCCGACATTTACCGGCCAGCGGCGATCGATCAGTTGAAGGTGCTGGGCGAACAGATTAAAGTGGACGTGTATGCAGAACCTGAAAACAAAAACGCGGTTGAAATAGCTGAAAATGCAATTAAGGAAGCACGCGTAAGAAATAAAAATGTGATCATCATAGATACTGCAGGACGCCTTGCTATAGATGAGGTGATGATGACGGAAGTGGCAAACATAAAATCGGCGGTGAAGCCAAATGAGATCCTGTTTGTAGTGGACAGTATGACCGGACAGGATGCAGTGAATACGGCTGCCGCCTTCAATGAAAAACTGGATTACTCCGGCGTGGTGCTTACAAAGCTGGACGGTGATACAAGAGGCGGTGCTGCTATTTCCATTAAATACACTGTAAATAAGCCGATAAAGTTTGTGAGCAGCGGCGAAAAAATGGATACTCTTGATGTCTTTTATCCCGAACGAATGGCGCAGCGTATTCTGGGCATGGGCGACATTGTTTCTTTGGTAGAAAAGGCACAAGAGCAATTTGATGAAAAAGAAGCCGCCAGGCTCGAAAAGAAGATCCGCAAAAATCAATTTGATTTTGAAGATTTCAAAACACAATTGCAACAGATCAAAAAGATGGGTAATCTTAAAGATCTGATGGGTATGATACCCGGCGTAGGCAAACAGATTAAAGATGTGGACATCAATGACGATTCATTTAAGGGAATAGAAGCGCTTATTAATTCGATGACACCTGAAGAGCGGCGCAATCCGGATATTTTGAATCAAAGCCGAAAGCAGCGGATTGCGGCAGGCAGCGGAAAAGATATTCAGGAATTAAATCAATTTATCAAGCAATTTGAGCAAATGAAAGGCATGATGAAAATGATGAATAAAATGCCGATGGGAAGAATGATGCCGGGTTTTGGTAAAAGATGATCAGGTAGCGGTTTAATTATTTTCTGTTTTGGGGAATGAATGGTCATCGAGTGATTTTAGAAATTGCTTGCCGATATCTGTAACATAGATGCAAAGCAATCGTTTATTGTTTACTTTTTCCATCCTTGTTTCCACCAGCCCTCTTTTATACAATCCGGAAAGGCTCGATTTCATTTCCTCTGCCAAACATGGAATCTTTTCATTATTTCTTTCTTTTTCCAAACATTCCTGCAATTTCTGTATCATTCTCTTTGTGGGAGGGCGGGTGTAGATTTTTGAATAGTCCATGGTGTTTTAAATTCAGCGGGTAGGTATAAATATTAACAAAATGGGAGCCAAAAAAATACCTGCAAACAATTGAAAAATTATTTGCAGGTTTAAATTTTACAATATTTATGCGGCTTTGAGCGCCTCCAATGTTGAAGCAGGTTTTTGCCTGCGTTGAAAGTAACACATTATTTTATTTCTGATTACGGGGTAAAGGACTATTGCAAACCCTGTTGCCAGGCCGGTTCCTGCAAAATAAAACAGGTACATCCAGGGCTTTAAAGTAAGCATCATGCTGCCAAAAGCAACATCAGGCTGATTCATTTGCCAATAAGATTTAATAAAGCCTGCAATGATAAGAGATATCCAAAAGAAGAACAGAGATATGTTAAGCAACCAGTAACCTTTATGAATAAGTTTCCTGAAAGAATTTAATGATTGGCAGGTATCATCCAGCAAATCGTAAACGAAAGCAAGAAGAATCATGCTGTTTATACCGATGGTAGCACCCATTGTATGTGCCACTATCACATGTGTGCCATGCATATAAAGATTGAGTGCAGGTATAGACATAGCAATGGCCAGCCCCAACGTTAAAAAGATCCATACATCAGCAGCGATTAAAAATTTAAAAGGTTGAAGATGAATATGTTTTTTTGCTGTATTCAGAGATTGTTTCCATAAAAAAATGATCCGCCCGAGCAAAAAGATTTCTGTCATACTTACGAGGTAACCAATATTTTTTACGAAGCCATAGGTGGGAAGGGTGTAAATATGATGGCCCCAATTAAACATCAGGTTGAATAATCCAAGGAAGTACAACCCGAAGCCTATTTTTGAAAAACTATATTTCCGGTTTCCTGCAATCTTATCCATCAGAAAAATGGAAGAGCCATAGATGAGCATATTCCACGACCCCACAATTGACCCGTATGATTTCCATTGAATGGTCATATCTTTTACAAGATGATTGCGAATGGATGGAATCAGCCAGAGGTTGGACTCCAGATACGTAAATAGGAAAAAGGTAATACCAGTGATCCACATCCAAATATATACAGGCTGCTTTTGGGCAAATGAAATGTTTACAAAGAAATTGATGATGAAAAACAACCAGGCGGTCACAATCGGAATGGCAAAAACAGGGTGGAATTCCCAATATTCGCGGCCACCGAATATTCCGAAACAATAAGAAATAAGAACAGCGGTAAACGATACAATGAATAAATAATATTGAATACTTACTAATCGCAGGTTTTTCAGCGGCTGCTGATTATGTTGTTGCAAATAGGACAATACCGTTCCGATAGCTGCAAGGATGATCCAGAACACGGCTGATGATACATGAAGCGGCCGCAGCTTTTCGAATGAAAATGTATTTCTCCAAAATCCCGGTGCGATATATTGTAAGGCAGCAGTTAACCCAAACAGTAATGCGCTCAGCAAAAAAAGAATGGCTGTGAATATGAAATATTTTGAGAAATCTTTTTTATGGCTGAGAAATCGTTCCATCTGAATGTTTTGAAAATGAACGTGGGCTTGCAGTTCCGGTGCTGTTGGTATATTTAAAAAATGCGGTAAGAGCTTTCATCTCCTGGTCTGAAAGTTTAAAATCAGGCATGACAGGAGATCCGTTTTTCAGAAAAGCCCGGATGTAAGCTTCCGACCGGGTACTGTACACATTTGTCAGGTCGGGGCCTAAATGTCCGCCCAGGCCATACAACTGATGACAGGCGCTGCAATTTTTTTGTTGCCATATAAGTTTGCCTTCCGCAGCCAGTGAACCCGAAGGTTCTTTTTCTGGCGTTTCAGAAAAATAAAGCACAGCGCTGTACGAAAAAAAAGAAACGCACAACAAGAAAAAAATAAGCAATTTGTATGAAAAGGTCCTGCGCATAAATTAAAAGACAAAAATATCTTTTAATTATAATCCGGTAGCTGTTTTTTACTGTTCCTGGTCATTTTTAAATATGATCTTACGCGTTTCCAAAAATCTTTATCACCGGTTGACGGATATTTCGGGCTTGTTCGCTGCAATAAAACAGGATCACTTCAGCGATGTTTGAAGGTTGCACCCATTTTGAAAAATCTGCATTCGGCATACTTTTGCGGTTAGCCTTGGTATCAATGGTAGAAGGCACTACCACGCTGGTAACTACAGGGCTTTTTTCAGCATTCAGGATTTTGGCAAGAGCAAAAAGTGAGGATTTGGAAAGCGTGTATGCTAATGACTGACCGCCATTTTCAGGTTTCCAGCCCTGTCGGCTTCCAATCAAAAAAATGCGGCCGCTTTGCTGATGTTTCATTGCGTCAAATGTGGGTTGAACCAGATTGTAGGCAGTTATAAAATTCAGGTCATATTGTTGCTGCAGAGCTGCGGCTGTAGCATTTTCAATGGAATTCATTGCAAAGCCACCGGCAGTACATATTAAAGCATCAATTACTTTAAATCTGGATATAATTGCTTTTATCACACTTTGCGTGGCTTCACTGTCAAGAAGATTTACGACATATTTTTCAGCCTTGCTTTTGTCGGATTCACTTTCTTTGTGATAGAGGCCACATACCTGGTAGCCGTTATTTAAAAATTCATTTACAATAGCGCTGCCAAGTGCGCCACCGGCACCGGAAACGACCACCATTTTTTGGGTTTTCATATTTGAAAAATTCTGATTAAAAGTATTCTTTCAAAAGCACTTTTTCGGGCTTTTTGTAAAATTAATTAAATAAAAAAGCCGCGAATCTTTTGCGGGTCGCGGCTGTGGTTTTAGGAATTTTAATCAAAGATTGTATTTGCCTGCTGCGATCAGGTGGTCAGCAATAGCCCTTCGAGCCTCTTTACTGTTGAAAGGTGCTGTTTTGGTAAATCGCTTCAACCCCAGCAGCATCATTCTTTGCTCATCGCCGGTGGCGAAGGCGTTGATGGCCTCTTTGCCGCTTTTGGCTACCATATCAACCGCGTCATTTAAATAGCAATGTAAAATGTGGTCAGCTATTTCGGCCTTGGCTGCATCTTTGCCGGCATTTTTCATCACGCGCAGTAACACGCTCTCTGCTGTAAATGTCTGGATCAGCATGTCTGCAACATTCATAATGATCTCCTGCTCATGGGTAAGATCCTGCATTAATTTTTGAACCGCAGCACCGGCCACCATCAATATGCTTTTCTTCATATTTGCAATGGTTTTTAGTTCTGTTGAATAAGCACCATCGTCAGCGTCACCAAAATCGGGGATGCTCATCAGTTCTTTCTGCACATTCATGGCCGGCCCCATCAGGTCAAGCTTTCCTTTCATCGCCCTTTTCAAAAGCATATCTACGGTAAGTAACCTGTTTATTTCATTAGTGCCTTCATAAATGCGATTTACACGGCTGTCGCGATAGCCTCTGCTGATATTATATTCATCGCTGAAACCATTGCCACCATGTATCTGCACACCTTCATCCACAATAAAATCAAGCACTTCACTACCATGTACTTTCAGGATGGCACATTCTATCGCAAATTCTTCCGCAGCACCTAACAAGGCTTCATTAAACGGTTTTCCTTCAGAAAGTAATTGTTCTTCCTTTTCGTCTATCCATTTAGCAGCACGGTACAATGCACTTTCATCGGCGTATAAGCGAATAGCCATTTCTGCGATCTTATGTTTGATGGCACCAAACTGCGCAATAGGAGTTTTAAATTGCTCCCGGGTTTTGGCATATTCAATGGCATCGCTCAAAGCAAGCTTGGCGCCGCCCATGGCAGCAGCAGCTAATTTTAAACGGCCAATGTTCAGAATATTAAATGCGATGATATGTCCGCGGCCTATCTCACCCAACACGTTTTCTACCGGCACTTTACAGTCCTGAAAATATAATTGCACTGTGCTGCTTCCTTTGATTCCCATTTTATGTTCTTCCTGGCCCTGGGTAAATCCCGGCATACCACGCTCTACAATAAAGGCTGTGAATTTGTCGCCATCCACTTTTGCAAAAACAGTGTACACATCAGCGAAACCTCCATTGGTGATCCAGCATTTTTGTCCGTTTAACAAATAATACTTTCCATCTTCGCTTAGTGTGGCAGTGGTTTTAGCGCCTAAAGCATCGCTTCCGCTGCCCGGTTCGGTAAGGCCGTAGCTGCCTTTGAATTCGCCTGTGGCAAGTTTCGGAATATATTTTTGCTTTTGTTCTTCTGTACCGAAATAAAGAATGGGCAAGGTACCTATACCTGCATGTGCACTCATGGCAACGCTGAATGAATAACCGCCGCCAAGTGCTTCGCTTACCAGCGTGGAAGTGATAAAATCTTTTCCCATGCCATTATATTGCTCAGGCACAGATGCAGATAACAAGCCCATTTCGCCTGCTTTTTCCATAAGTGATGGCATAAGGCCGGGTTCAAGTTTATCAATTCTGTCGAGGTTTGGCATTACTTCCGATTGCAAAAATTGAATACACATATCGCGGATCATGATCTGCTCTTCGGAGTAATCTTCAGGCGTAAATGTGTCTTCGGGATTTCCCGGTTTTATGAGCCATTCACCTCCGGTGAGTGTCTTTTGTGAAGTTGTTGTTTCCATATCTGTCAGGTTTTTATTTTTGAAAAATTACAGTTGCCTTAGATTGTCATATACTTGTTGAAGCACTTCTTTTGCGATTTCTATCTGCTGATTGGTGACGCCTTCCAGCGCTTCGTTCAATGTTTGGTTGGCTACGCTCATTGATTCTTCTTCAAGTTTTTTTCCTTCAGCCGTTAAACATATCAAATTGATCCTGCGGTCTTTTTTGTTGCCCACGCGCTTTACCAGGTTGTATTTTTCCAGGTTGTCTACCAGCCGCGTGATGCTTGGCTTATCTCTGAAAGTGGCTTCGCACAGTTGCTGCTGGCTCATGCCGTCTTGCTTCCACAGGTGATAAAGCACGCTCCACTGTTCTATGGTTATTTCAATATTCGCCGCTTTAAAATTTTTCTGCAATCTCCTGCCAATGGCTGTGCTGGCCTTGCCGGTAATAAAACTGTAGAGCTCGCCTTTCTTAAATTGGTTGCTGTTCATATAGTTGTTTATGCAACTAAACAAATATAAATTATTTGCGGCAATAAACAAATTAATTCAACCCGCTTATTTTTATAGGCTAAGTTTGCTTTTGCCAAAGGATTATCAATGATTTTCATCGTTATCACTTTTTTTTTAGCAGGGATGTATGCCTTTTTGATGTTGAATTACCGCAATGGGTGGAAAGCAATAGAGATGCAAAACGGAAGTGAATCGGAAACGCAATCACTGTCTGTTTCCGTAATTGTAGCTGCAAGAAATGAAGAAGAAAATATAGGCTCTCTGCTCCAGTCTTTAAAGAATCAATCTTATCCTGCATCAGCATTTGAAATAATTGTGGTCAACGACCATTCGGAAGATGGCACAGAAACGGTCGTAAGCGATTTGATGCGGGTGATGCCCAATTTATCGCTCATTAATTTAAGTGAACATGTGGCAGACAGATCGCTTAACGCTTATAAAAAATTTGCTATTGAAACGGGGGTGAAGCATGCAAAAAATGATCTGATCATCACCACCGATGCTGATTGTATTGCAGGTAAAAACTGGATTTTGTCTTTTGTAAAATTTTGGCAAAAAAGTGCTTTTGACATAGCTGCGGCTCCTGTAAAATTTATTCAACACCAGCAGGTAACATACTTTGAGAAACTATTAGAAATTTTTCAAACACTTGACTTCATGTCGCTGCAGGGCATTACTGCAGCAGGCATTCAGAAGGATTTTCATTATATGGCCAATGGGGCAAACCTGGCTTATACAAAAAGGATTTTTAATGAGGTAAAAGGATTTTCGGGAGTAGATAAAAAAGCAAGTGGTGATGATATGTTCCTGATGGAAAAAATAAAATTTCATGCGCCTCAAAAAATAAAATATCTAAAAAGCAAAGAGGCGGTCATCAGCACCTATCCTGAAAAAACACTTTCGTCTTTTATCTGGCAGAGAGTGCGGTGGGCGGGCAAATCCTCTTCTTATAATGACCCAAAGATCAAGCAGGTACTTGCATTTGTTTACCTGGTTAATGTGTGGATGGTGATCATGTTTATCATGGCATTTTTTGGAATTCAGTACCTGTACACATTTGTGATCGCATGGACCATCAAGATTATTGCTGAATTAATTTTTCTGATTCCTGTAAGTAATTTTTTCGGGCAGAAGCGGCTTTTGTGGTGGTTTGTTCCAGCACAGCCTTTTCACATTTTATATACGGTTCTTGCAGGATTATTCGGCTTGACGGGGCAATATAAATGGAAGGGGCGCAAGGTGCGATAATTATTTTATCATTGCGCAAAAGAAAAATTTATGTTCGAAAATAACCGCGTTTGTAAACTGCTTAATATTCAATATCCTATTATCCAGGCCGGAATGATATGGGCCAGCGGATGGAGGCTTGCTTCGGCAGTAAGTAATGCGGGAGGGTTGGGCGTACTTGGGTCAGGAAGCATGTATCCCCATATTCTTGAAGAAAATATTATCAAATGCAAAGCGGCCACCAGCAAACCTATAGCTGTTAATCTTCCTTTATTATATGCCGATGTGGATAGCCACCTCGACATAATTTTCCGGCATCAAATCCCTGTAGTCATTACCTCTGCAGGTAATCCGGCCACCTATACACAACAGTTTAAAGACAAAGGAATTATAGTGATCCATGTAATTGGCAGCCAAAAATTTGCTGAGAAAGCACAGAAAGCGGGGTGCGATGCAATCATTGCCGAAGGTTTTGAGGCGGGCGGGCATAATGGAAGAGAAGAAACCACCACTTTTGTTTTGCTTCCGCTTGTAAAAAAAACAGTGGATATACTGCTGATAGCCGCAGGTGGTATTGCCACAGGCAGGCAGATGCTGGCGGCTATGGTATTGGGTGCTGAAGGCGTGCAGGTAGGAAGCAGGTTTGTTGCCAGTGAAGAAGCTTCTTCCCACGCTCATTTTAAGCAAGCCGTCATCAATGCAAAAGAAGGCGATACGGTGCTTACTTTAAAAGAATTAGCACCTGTAAGGCTGCTCAAAAATAAATTTTACGATGATATTTTACAGGCCTATGCCAATCGTGCAAGCCGCGAACAGTTGATCGCTTTACTTGGCCGTGCTAGGGCCAAAAAAGGAATGTTTGAAGGCGATATGGATGAGGGAGAATTGGAAATCGGGCAGGTGAGCGCCCTGATCAATGAAATAAAACCCGCTGCTGCCATTGTAAATGAATTGATTGCAGATTTTAAAAAGACAGTGAATACACCGTTTTCGGGCTGATGACGGTAAAATAAATTTTAAGTTTGTGCGTTTTTAATATCAGAACTACTTTACAACCCCCTAACAAAACGTAAAATGACTTGCACAAAAGCCGTTGCTGCTTTATTCAAATGCCTGTTCACTACCCTCATTGCAGCATTTATTTTAATAGGTGCGCCATCTGCTGTTCTGGCACAGGAAACAGAGGTGCCTGATCTTCCGATTAATCCCAACGACCTTAAAAATGCCGCTCCCAACCAGTTGCAAAATTATTTGCAGGATTACAACAAACAGGGCGAAAAGGCAGGAGACGATCTGCATAGAAACTTTCAAAATAATTCTGTAGTAAATACCGACAGCACCCGCAAAGACAATATCAGAAGTTCCATAAAAGATCCGCGCTCAGTATATGGGAGCGATCTTTTTCATAACAGCCAGGTATTGCAACTTTCTGAATTGAGCACACCGCCTGACGATTATGAAATAGGCGCCGGCGATCATATTGTGGTTTCATTATGGGGCGGTGCTGATTTTGAACAGGATTACCTGGTGGCCAGGGATGGTTCAATTTTTCCCCGTGGCCTGGGTAAGATAACTGTGCAGGGGCTTACATTTTCTGCAGCACGTTCTATGATTATAGACCGTTTTAGAAGAGTTGTTCCATCAGGAACCAATATCTCAGTCACAGTAGGGCAGCCCCGGTCTATAGTGGTACAGGTATCAGGAAATGTGCAGAACCCGGGCCCTGTGGTAGTGTCAGCTTTTACCAATGCGATGAATGTAGTGGCAATGGCGGGCGGTGTTTCAGAATATGGAAATCTTCGAAACATTCTTATATCAAGAAATGGAAAAATTGTTGACTCCGTAGATATATACCGATACCTGAATACAGGTGATTATGGAAAGCATAAATACCTGGAGAATAATGATTTTATCATTGTGCCTTTTTACGAGAAAAAGGTTTTGGCTACAGGACAATTTAAGCGGCCGATGTATTACCAGTTAAAGAAAGGTGAAGGAATCAGGGACTTATTGAGATATGCGGGCGGATTTACGTCAGATGCCTATGCATCGGCAGGCACCATCATACGGAATGAGAATGAAAAGCAGGTGATCAAAACGGTAAATATGAAAGCGATTGGCCTGCATGCGGAAGGTGAGGTGGTGGATGAACCGCTTTATGATGGCGATATTGTAGCTATCAACCTGATCAATCCCGGCTTAAAAAATAAAGTAATTGTAAAAGGTGAGGTGGCATACCCTAATGTTTATGAAGTGAGAAAGGGCGATCGTTTGTTTGATCTGATCAATCGTGCAGGCGGAGTTACACCCAATTCTTACCTGGAGCGTGCCTATGTGTATAAAGGTGCCGGAGATTCTACCAGTGTAAAATCAGACAAGATAAATGTAAGCCTGGTAGATCTCAACAAAGATCTGAACAGTGTATATAATGTACCCATAGATGCCAATGATGTGATTGAAGTGTTTAATAAAAATCAGTTTAGCGACAGGCAAACCGTATTCATAGAAGGCGAAGTGAGAAAGCCCGGCAGCTATCCAAAATATGGTGCAATGACCCTGAAAGACCTTCTTTACTTTGCCAATGGATTAAAGCCCTCAGCTGCTTTTGGGCTGATTACCGTATCAAGCGTAGTTTCGATGGACAGCGCTTCTCAGGGATTTAATCCCACACAGACCGTTATCAAAACTTATTCAATCAACCAGAACCTGGCGCTTGATTCCGTTACAGAAAATGTATTGCTAAAGCCTTACGACCAGGTGTATGTAAGAAGAAATCCAAGTTTTCAATTGCAACAAAATATTAAAGTAGAAGGCGAGGTAATGTATCCGGGCACTTATCCAAAACTGGAAGACGGTGAAACGGTCAGTTCCTTTATAAAACGAGCCGGAGGTTTAAAGCAAAACAGTAACATCGCAGGCGCGATTCTTTACCGGTCAAAAGACAGTGTAACCGCTAAAACCACGGTAAGCGCCATTACAGAAGTAAAAGATTCGCTGGGAAATGTAACCTCATTTAAAAAATCCACTGAAGCTATTGCAATTGATCTTGAAAACGCATTAAAAAATCCAAACAGTAAATACGATCTGGTAATGAAAACAGGTGATATTATTTATATTCCTGCGGTCAATCCAATCGTATCTGTGACCGGTGCAGTGCAAAATGAGCTTAAAATTTATTATGATAAAAATCATAAAAACCTGGGATATTATATCGACCGCGCTGGCGGTTATAACGTCAGGCCATGGCGCAGCCGCATTTATGTTACCTATGCGAATGGAAAAAGCAAGCGTACCAAAAATTTCGGATTCTTCCATTTCTATCCCAGGGTTGAAGAAGGAAGTGTGATCACCGTGCCGCAAAGGCCTCAGGGAAAAACAATTGGCAATTTTGCCTCGCAGGCAGTAGTTACTGCTATTCCAATATTGGTAGCCTATATTTTAACCCAGGTAAAATAAGCAAAATGAACAGCCAGGAATTGACACTCGCTATTTTTACAAGGATTAAAAGATACATCCTTCTGATTCTTGCACTTGCAGCCGTAATCGCTGTAGCATTTGGGTATTACGCATCCAAAAGCCCTGTTTCTTACACATCTACAGCTACCATTTTCCCCCTCACCGCAGGAAATGATAACAGTTCCAATTCCGTTTTGTCGGCATTAATGGGAGGCGGCGATAATGGTAAAAGTTTTACCAATGAGAATTCTGTAAATATTGTAGAATTAGCTCAAAGCCGCACTACCCGCGATGAAGTGGCAGCCACCCGCATCCCTGAAAAGGGAAATAAAATGATAGCTGAACTTTTGCTTACCGCTTATAACAAGAATCGTGGATTATTTCAGAAAGAAATTGAAATCAAACCTGATGATCCTTACATCATCAATTGGGCAAGTGAGCAATTGAAGACAAACCTTTCAGCCAGTATCACAAAAAACAGCAGTTTTCTGCTTAATTACACAGGCCCTTCCACAGAACTTGTAAAGGTGGTGAGCTATGCTTTTATTGATAAGATTTCAACCTTTTATATTGATCTGAAAAGAGAAAAGGCACGCCTCGATTTCGAATTCGCATCAATGAAAGTTGATTCTTTAAGAGGTGTGATGAATTCAAAGGACAAAAAGTTGATTGACATGGACAGAAAAACTTTATTTACCAATACCATGCAATTGCAATACCGGGTGCCTACAGAAAATGTTTTAGCCGATAAGCAAATGATCAGAGCTCAATATGCTAATGCAGTTGCCAATCAGCAGAACGCCGCTTACAAATTACAGAAGGCTACGCCGGTCATAAAAATTCTTGATAAACCCGAACCTCCTTACAAGCGCTCCGGTAAATCTACCATGGTATATGCTTCCATCGGTTTCTTCGGAGGGTTAGCACTTTTTTCATTTGTATTTATAATGCCTGCTTTATTACGCTTTGGAAAACTGGAAGCAAACAAAATGCTGTATGGCCAGAAAGCAGCAGCGTAACTATTAAACCTTTAAAATATTTACGGCTTCCGGGTTATTTAAAAAAACATTCTCATTGCATATAAGTAATTTTGCGCAATGAATTTTTCTTCCTCTTTGCTGGAAAATGCAGTGAATGAATTTGCCAAATTGCCCGGTGTGGGTAAGAAAACCGCTCTCAGGCTTGCGCTTCATCTTTTGAAAAAAGACAAAAAGGAGGTGGAGAATTTTGGTGGGGCTATAATTAAGATGCGCGATGAAATACAATTCTGCAGGCGGTGCCATAATATTTCTGACAATGAATTATGCAATATTTGTTCCGATCGCAGCCGCAAAAGCGAAATTGTATGCGTGGCAGAAAGCCTGCGTGATGTAATAGCCATTGAAAGCACCCAGCAATATAGCGGCCTTTATCATGTATTGGGAGGGATTATTTCACCATTGGATGGCATTGGTCCCGACCAACTTGAAATAGATTCTTTGATCGAACGTGTAAATACAAATGAGATCAGGGAGTTGATCTTTGCGCTGAGCCCAAATATCCAGGGCGATACTACTATTTATTATATCAGTAAAAAACTTGCAGGCACATCTGTAAAGATCACAACCATCGCGCGTGGTATTTCTTTTGGCGGCGAACTTGAATATGCTGATGAACTGACCTTAGCCAGGAGCATCGCCAACAGAATGCCCATTGAAAGTTATGTGGGCAACAACGGCAGATGATCAATGGAGATGGTATTTCTTTTTTAAATTTTCGCAGGTATATTCTATCGTTTCACTGATAGGTGTAAATCTGAATCCCGGCAGTGCGTTCAAAATTTTTGAATGATCAAATTCGATGCTGGTAAGCGCTGTTCTGGCTGTTTCTTTAGTGAGCAAAGGTTTTTTGCCGGTGAATAATCCCTTTAAAGCTTCTATTCGCCAAACAATTTCTGCAAGAAAGGATGTAACCTTTTTATGAGGTGGCTTTTTGCCAAAGCAATGTGCAATATCAGTAAACACTTTTTTGAATCTCAGGTTTTCTCCGCTCAGGATGAAGCGCTGTGCTGTAATATTACTTTCCATCAGCAGGATCATTGCGCGTGCCACATCTCTTACATCTACAAATCCACTCATTCCCATAGAATACCAGGGAAATTCGTCGTAAGCCGATTTAAATATTGCCGACGAACCGCTGCTCCAGTCGTCGCCACCCAATATGAGGCTTGGGTTTACAATCACGGCATCCAGGCCTTCGCCGATGCCGCGCCATACTTCCATTTCAGCGAGGTATTTCGATTTTCCGTAATAACTGTTATTCGCTTTTTCACTCCATGCCATTGCTTCGTTTACCATGCCATTCCGGTTTCTTCCGATAGCCGCTACAGAACTCACGTGTACTAATTTTTTTACGCCCTCGTCTATACATGCATTTACAAGGTTGGCAGTGCCAATAGTATTTAACCTTAATAACCGGTACCTGTCGGATGGTGCATAGGAGACAAGGGCTGCGCAATGAAAAACATGAGTAATGCCAGCCAGCGCTTCCTCAAGTAAAACAACATCTAAAATATCTCCCTGAACTTTTTCAAGATTCGGATGGTCTGCTTCTATGGGTGAATGATGATAAAGTGCACGAACATGATAACCTTTATTCAACAATTGTTGCAACAATTCTTTGCCCACCAGCCCCGCTCCTCCCGTAACAAAAATTTTATCCGTTGCTGTATTCAATGGTGGTTGTTCTTATGGTTCGTAATTATAAAATCCGCGTCCCGTTTTTTTTCCAAGCGCCCCTGATCTTACTTTTTCCACTTGCAATAAAGATGGTTTCAAACGCTCCGGTTTTCCAAATGCTTCATATAAACTTTCGGTGGTGGCAAGGTTTATATCCATACCGATCATGTCCATCAATTTGAATGGCCCCATCTTAAAGCCGGTAGCTTCAAGGATGCGGTCAATACTTTCAAAATCGGCAACGCCCTGCCCGGCGAGGAAAAGTGATTCCAGGTAATATTGGCGCGCCACACGATTTACGATAAAACCCGGAGCATCTTTACATAAAACCGCCTGCTTGCCAATTTTTTTGCAAATCATCATAGCAGCATCAATGAATGGCTGAGTGGTTTGTTTTCCGCGGATCACTTCCACAAGCGGCATAATGGTTGGCGGATTGAAAAAATGCATGCCTAAAACCCGTTGAGGAGCTACAATTTGTTCCTGTAATAAGGAAATGGAAATGGAAGAAGTATTGGATGCAAATATCACTTCTTCATTGTTGTAGCGTGCAAGCGATTTGAATAACTCAATTTTTGCTTCCGCCTTTTCAACGATAGCCTCAATAATGATAAAAGCAGTACAATCTTTTAGATCGGAAGTAAAATGAATACGCTTTAAAATATTTTGAGCTTCATCAGTTGTAAACTTATTTTTTTTGACCAGGTATTCAAGATTTTTTAGAATATGTTGTTTTGCTCTTTCAAGTGCGGAAGGCTCGAGATCAAATAGGGTAACATTTAATTCTCCCTGAGCGCATATCTGAGCGATGCCGCTTCCCATGGTTCCTGCTCCGCAAACGCAAACACTGATATCCATTTTGTATATTTTTTTACCTAATACCCGGCAGTAAATTGTTTTAAAAAACGCACATCATTTTCACTGAACAATCTCAGGTCGTTGATCTGGTATTTAAGCATCGTAATTCTTTCTATACCCATGCCAAATGCAAAGCCGGTGTACTTTTCAGGATCGATGTTGCAGTTGGAAAGCACATTCGGGTGCACCATTCCACAACCTAATATTTCTACCCAACCTGTATGCTTGCACACGCTGCAACCTTTGCCATTGCAAATCAGGCAACTGATGTCCATTTCGGCGCTTGGTTCTGTAAATGGAAAATAAGAAGGCCTGAAACGGATCTGGAAATCTTCTCCAAACATTTCCTTTACAAAAAAGTATAAGGTTTGTTTAAGGTCGGCAAAACTTACATTTTCAGCTATATAAAGACCTTCAACCTGGTGGAAAAAGCAGTGCGCCCGTGCGCTGATGGTTTCATTTCTGTACACGCGGCCCGGGCAGATAATTCTGATTGGAAAATATCCCTTTTCCATCTCGCGCACCTGCACGCTGCTGGTATGCGTGCGCAGCATCCAATCCGGATTTTGATGCACATAAAAAGTATCCTGCATATCCCTGGCCGGATGATTTTCGGGCAGGTTGAGCGCGCTAAAATTATGCCAGTCGTCTTCTATTTCGGGGCCCTCTGCCACCGTAAAACCAATGCGTTGAAAAATTGAAATGATCCTGTTTCTTACCAGGCTTATAGGATGGCGGCTGCCTACTTTTAATTCATGTCCGGGTAAAGTAATATCTGCTTCAAAAGCACTTTTTTCGGCATTTTTTAAAACGCTGCTTTTCAGTTCTTCATACATGGCCTCCGCCTTTTGCCTGAGTGCATTTAATGCCTGCCCGGCTTCTTTTTTGTTTTCGGCCGGCACATTTCTCATTTCGCCCATGAGCGCTTTTACAGAACCATTTGACCCGATAAATTTGATGCGAAAAGCCTCAGCACCATTTTTTTCATCTGTGTGAAACTGCTCCATTTCAGCAGCGAGTGAGGCTATTTTTTCCTGCAGATCTTTCATAAGCAGCGAAGGTAAGCCACAAAAACATTTATTTTTTGAGGCACATAAAATTATTAATTTGTGCCGCACAGGCGCTATGGGAAAAACCAGACAACTGCCTGAAAAATAGTTTTACGATGTATGATCTTCAAGAATTTTTAGAGCCTGTAAATATTGACCTCATTGGAAATGATATTGCTTTTAACGACAGCCAGATGGCCAGCACCATGGCCATATACTCGGGCCAGTTTCCTGATGTGGATGATGCAGAGATCGTGATTGCGGGCATCAATGAATTTCGCGGGCAAGGGTTGATTTCTGAAAAAAATGCAGCAGATGCGGTACGTGAACAATTGTACAAATTGTACTTCTGGCATAAGGATATGAAAATAGCCGACATCGGTAATATCAGGTGCGGATCATCATTGAACGATAGTTATTCAAGTGTAAAGACTGTAATTAAAGAATTTGTGCAGGCCGGAAAAACGGTGGTGATCATTGGCGGATCGCATGATAATACGCTTGGCCAATACCGTGCTTATACTGATCTGAATCAATTTATAGAAGCAACGGTTATAGATTCAAATATTGACCTTCACAGCGAATCATCTTTGAAAAGTGAAAGTTTTCTGATGGAAATGCTTACGGGCGAGCCCAATTTTGTAAAGCATTATAATCATATTGGTTTCCAGAGTTATTTCGTACATCCGCACATGTTAGAAACCATGGACAAGCTCAGGTTTGATTGTCACAGGGTGGGTATGGCGCGTGAAGAACTTGATGAAATGGAACCTGTAATGCGCAATTCAGACCTGATAAGTTTTGATGTGGCTGCATTAAAATTTGCAGATGCACCGGCTGGAGGAGTGAGCCCCAGTGGCTTTACAGGCGATGAAGGGTGCAGCCTGGCGAGGTTTGCAGGATTAAGCAGGCAGGTATCTACCTTTGGCATTTACGGACTTTTGCCTGATAAGGATTCAGACCATACAACAGCGCTTCAGGTAGCGCAAATGATCTGGTATTTTATTGATGGAAAAAGCAGAAGCAAACACGAATCTTCCTTAAAGGAAACGCATAATTTCAACGAATACTACACTTCATTTGCTGATACAGAAACGGTATTTTACCAAAGCAAAAAAACCGGAAGGTGGTGGATGCAATTGCCGGATAAAAAGCTGATCGCCTGCAGCTACAATGATTACCTGTACGCAAGTAACAATGAAATACCGGAGCGATGGCTTCGTGCGCAGGAGCGTGAAATATAACCAGCTTTCATAAGCACTTTTTCCCTGTTTTTTCAAAAAAATTAATTGGCTCCGTCTTTCCAATTCCATAGGTATCGGCATGCATAGGTGCGGTAAGGCGACCATCGTTTTGATATGCGCAGCAGTTTTTCGTTGAGCAATTTTTTATCTGTCTCTTTAATATTATAAAGCCTGATCATCGCCTGCCTGATTCCGAGGTCGTCTATTGCAAACACATCTTCTCTTGCAAGTGTAAACATCAAAATCATTTCCACAGTCCATCTGCCTACGCCTTTTATTTGCGTGAGCAATGAAATCACTTCCTCGTTATCGAGCTGATGCAATTGCTTGTCAGTAATATTTTGTTCTAAAAAAAACCGGCAAACATTGTGTACATAGCCCGCTTTAGCATTCGAAAATCCGAGTGCTCTTAAAGTTTCAGTGGGGGTATCGATAATTTGCTGCAGCGAAGGTTCCTTGCCATCATAAAGATTTAAAAACCGCTTATATAACACATCGGCTACGATCGTGCTTAATTGCTGTGAGAGAATGGACGAGCATAATCTTAAATAAACTTTATTCCTTTTTCTGAGTTGGATCTCAGGAAGCGATTGCACGATTTTTTTCATTCGTGCATCCTTGCTTAAGTGCGCTCTATGCGGCATAGCTTTTTATTTAGCGCTCCAAATGTTGTCTGATGTGTCATCATCCATAAAAATGCCACCGTCGAGTTCTACTTTATTGATGGTTTTTGCAGAAGGAATCAGGACCGTTGCTGTTTTTATATTTTTCTCCCAGATAGCAGGTGTTTGATGAAAAGTTTGTTGGCTTCCATCTGCAAAAGTTACGATCACATCTACCGGTGCCGGGAACCCGCCAGTATTTTTAAGCATAATTTTATTTGTCTTGCTTTCTTTAACAACCGCTTCAATACCCATGTTTATTTTTCCCGGTTTAAAATACCAGCTTTTCCAAAACCAGTTCAGATCTTTTCCGGAGAGCGTGTTGAAAATATAAAAGAAATCCCATGGCGTAGGATGCTTGCCATTCCAGTGTTTCATATATCCCTGCAAACATTTTTTAAACAGTTCATCTCCTAAGAGATCTTTTACGGCCAGGTAGCCCAGTGCGGGTTTGCCATATTGATTGTAGCCTGAGGCACGACCGTTGATTGCATCTGCCGGTGTGATGATCGGAATGATGGCCTCGGCGGTTCCATCATTTTTCCATGAATTTACCCTGAACATCTTAAATAATTCATCAGCTTTTTCTTTGCCCATATCATGAATTCCGATCAGGTATTCAAAAGTGGTAGCCCAGCCTTCATCCATAAAACCATAGCGCGTTTCATTGATGCCCATGTAAAAAGGAAAATAGGTGTGAGCCAGTTCGTGCTCTGCCACAAACCTTGCAAATGCAGGGTCAGAAACAGATGCATCATTTACCATCATGGGGTATTCCATATCGGCATAGCCTTGTACAATAGTTGTTTTTGAATAAGGATAAGGGATGCCGGGCCAGTGGTGTGAAAACCAGTTAAGCGCATCTCTTCCAAAGGTAACCATGCTGTGAAAATCTTTGGCAGTGTCGTTATATGCCGATTGCACAAGTGCGCGCCTGTTGGCAGAACTATCAACCACTACACTTGAAGCGTCCCACACATAATGGTCGCTGATGCATAATGCGATATCCGGAATGTGCCTGGCAGTGAACTTCCATGTGTTCATTTCGTTTTGGGAAGTCACATTTTTATTTTTAAGATCTTCAGTTGTAACAATATTTTGAACCACATCAGATGTGTAAGTGGTTTTAAGTTTTTTTGCAAAATCCGGTTGTAATACTTCGTCAACATTCTGCAGATCGCCGGTAGCCCATACCAGAAAATTTTTTGGCACTGTTACAGAAAAGGTATAATCATTAAAGTCATTATAAAACTCCTGGCGCCCGTTATGATCCATTTTATCCCAACCATTATAATCATCATAAACAGCCACTCTTGGATAAAAATAAGCAAGGTAATAGGTGGTAGAATCTATCATGCCTTCTCTTCCGCTTTGCAATGAAATTTCATAATGCCAGTCAATATCAAAAATTACAGAATCTTTGGTTTTGAGCGGATCTTTAAGATTAACCTGTTGCCATGTAGAATGACTTTTTGGATCGATCCATTTTTGTTCTTTTCCATTGATCAAAAGTTTGTCGATGTGAATACCGCTTGTCAGAAAATCAGTTTGTGCATCTCCGGATCTTAGTGCACCGGGACGGTGGATGTTCAAAATCAGTTTAAAAACAACAGAACGAAGCGTTTCCGGACTATTATTATAATAGACAATTCTTTCTTTTCCGTTTATCTGGCGGTTGGGCGGTGTGGCTGTAATATGAATGTCGTATTTACCGGCATTGATCCAATAATTTTTTCCCGGCATGCCATCGTAAGAGCGGGTATTTTCTTTATAAGTTTTTTGAATACGCTGCGGCATGGGTAATTGTGCCGAAGCGACAGATAAAAAGAAGCATGGAATTGCAAGCGCCAGTAAAAACTTTTTCATGTCTTATATAATTGAATAAAATGGAAGTTCAAAAATAGCGATGATGAAAAGCGGCTTCGCTGATTTTTTTTCGAACGGTAAAATAACAATGCGCATCAATTAATAAAGCATACGAGCGATTATTTAATCAAATATTTTTTTGAAAAATTCCTTCATATCCTTCCACGATTGGGCATCTGCTTTTTCGTTGTAAGCTGTTGGAATGTTGAATTTCTGGCCGATTTCGGTGGCCTTCGGACTGGTGAATGCATGTTTGGAATCTGCATAAGTTTTAAAATCAAAATCTATGTGCGCATCATTAAGCGTTTTTTTGAAACTGTCCACATTTTTATTTTCGAATTCGTCATCTGCGCCGTGGCATATCAGGAATTTCGCTTTTACAGAATCCACAGGTTTTGCGCCACCGAGGCTTGGGTGAAAGGTAACGACACCCTTTACATCGGCGCCAAGGATACCCGCATTGATAGCTACATAACCTCCAAAACAATATCCGATCATGCCAAGGTTTTGCGGATCTACCTGTCCAAAAGAAGTAAGCTTTTGAAGCGCAGCATCAGCCACAGTTTTTGAAAGGTCGGGATGTTGTGCAAAAGGTTGAAGTAAAGCCGTCGCTTCTTCAGGTGTAGATGCGGAAGCGTTATGGCCGTAAACATCCACAGCCATGGCTGCATACCCCAGGGTAGCGAGCATTTTGGCTCTGTCGCGCGCATAATCATTCAAGCCCCACCATTCGGGAAATACGAGAATCCCCGGCCTTTTGCCGGTATCGTTTGCGCTATAAACGTAATATGCTGAATGTTCCTTTCCATTTACATTAAATGTGGTTGTTTCTTCTTTCAGATTTTTTTTGCTCAAATTTTCCTGCATAGCCTTAAATGTATTTTGTTTGTCGATTGGTGAATTATTGCACGCATAACCCAGCAAGGTTACACCAAAAATGATTAAGATAATATAATTTTTATTCATGTGATAGAATCGGTGCTGCGCTAATATTTTAAATGAAAATGATGTTTAAAATTTCTTTGGCACAAATGGCCGATGATCATTTACTTTGCCTGAATGGCGCTTTTCTTTTCATCTCTTAATTCCGGCAGCAATGGAAATTGCTACTATGTCGGCAACAAAAACGAAGCCATTCTGGTAGACGTTGGAATTGCCTGCCGCACCGTTGAAAACCGGATGAAGAAGCTTAATATTTCACCTGCAATAGTAAAAGCGATCTTTATATCTCACGAGCATACAGACCATATTAAAGGCGTGTCTGTGTTTGCCAATAAATATGGCATTCCCGTATTTATTACCCGTCAAACATGGTCAAATTCCGGGCTCACCGTTTCGCGCGACCTTATAAAACATTTTGCAGACGGTGAAGAGATCTGCGTAGGTGATCTGAAAATATGCGCCTTTTCGAAAAAGCATGATGCATGCGATCCGCATAGTTTCGTTGTTAAACAAGGTGGTTTGCAGGTAGGCGTGTTTACCGATATCGGAGATATATGTGAGAATGTTTCCAAATGGTTTTCGGGATGCCATGCGGCTTTTCTTGAATCGAACTATGATGATGAAATGTTATTAAATAGCAGTTATCCATATTTCTTAAAGCACCGGATTTCAGGAGGGCTTGGGCATTTAAGCAATTCAAAAGCACTTCAGGTTTTTCGCGATTACCGGCCTTCTTTTATGTCGCATCTTGTGTTGTCGCATTTATCAAAAAATAACAATACACCAGAGTTGGCCGAACAGGCATTTTTAAATTACGCAGGTAAGGTAAAAGTAACTGTAGCACCGCGCCATCAAGCCACGGATATGTTTTCAATAAAAGATGAAACCGAAGAATGCCGGCCGGTAAAATGGGTTCAGACTTCCTTATCTTTTTGATTCTTATTGAATCTTTCTTCTTTTTTCATGTCGTGCTGATGTGCTTTTTTAAATGCGGGAATAAAAGAGACGTAAGCGATCAATCCAAGAATCCCCTGTATGGTCACTGTCATTGAAACACCAATCTGATGCGCCAAAGCACCCATAAGAAAATTGCCGATGGGTTGCATACCGGCAAATGCCATTACATAATAACTGATTACACGGCCTCTCATTCGCTCTTCCACATGCGTTTGCAAATAGGTATTGGTAGCAGAAATTGTAGTGAGGAGTCCGCTTTCGGCAATCATTACAAATAACAACGCAATGATAATGCTGTGGGTTAGAGAAAAGAAAATGAGATTAGTAGTAAGCACAATGCCGGCTATTGTGATCACCTTTAATAATTTTCGTGTATCCCTTAATGTAGCAAGGTAAATGGCACCGATCAAAGCACCAAGCCCGCTGATGCTATTCAACCAGCTAAAAGTAGTTACATCACCATGAAAAACCTCCTGTGCAAAAACAGGGAATAAAGTAATATATGGGGTAATGATGAGGCTGACCAGCCCGATAAGCCAAATCACATTTCGAAGTGAAGGTGTACGCCGCAGGTAATGATATCCTTCTACCAGATTCATCCAGATGGGTTCTGCATTTTTTTTGCGTGGAGGAATTTTAATTTTCATAGCAAGCAAACAACCTATCACCGCAATAAAGCTCAGGAAATTGATCAGAAAGCAAATCCCTTCTCCCACTGTGCTAAGGAGAATACCTGCTACAGCGGGCCCCGCAAGCCTGGCAAGCGTAACCATCGACGAATTGATAGCGATAGCGTTTTGCAGATCATAATTTTTTTTCACCATTACGATCATAAGCGATTGGCGCGAGGGAGCGTCAAAAGAATTTATAACGCCCAGCATCACACTCAGGATGATAATCAATTCAACGCTGTAATGGTTTGTAATAACTGCCAGTGCAAGCAGGCCGGCCTGTATCATAGATGCAACCTGGGTAAACAGCAGGGTGCGATACCTGCTGTGCCTGTCAACATAAGCACCTGCATAAGGAGAAAGCAGCAACATGGGTATCTGACTTGAAAATGCTACAAGGCCAAGCATAAAAGCAGAGTGTGTCATTTCATACACCAGCCAGCCCACAGCAATTCTTTGCATCCAGGTGCCTACAAGAGAAATGGACTGCCCCAGTACATACAATTTGAAATTATAATATTGTAACGCTCTCAGCGAATCGGGTAACTTCATATTTACACAACTTCTCCAACCGGAATATTAAAAGCAAATCTATTTACTTCTAATGGGTTTGTTTTTTGCTTCATAATTTAAAGAACCATTTATGATGGCAGCAGCGCCCGTGTAGGGATGCTCCTGCTCTTTACCGATTCCCATGATATGAAACACTTTCCAACCGTTTATTTTCAGGTAATCACTTATCAAAGAACGATGACAGCGCCACCAAACAGCTTCTGAGCACATATAAGCCACGCGCTTTTCCTGAGCCAGCGATACTAATTCCTTAATCCCTTCTTTAAAATCAGCGGTTTCCATGTAATCCGCATAACCGCGAAAAGCAGGGTGCCTCCAGGCGGTATTTTTTGAATCGGGATGTACTTTTCTTCGACCGCCAAGTTTCTCAATGTGCACATATTGAATTCCATGTGCCGGAATGGATTGCTGAAGATTTTCTTTATTGTATTGTGGAAATTTTCTTGAACCTGGGAAGCTTCTTACATCGGCAAGTATTTGTATATCAAACGACTTCAGCATTGATAAAAATTCTTCAAGAGGAAGTGTACTATGTCCTATCGTCCAAATTGAATTTAATTGTTGACTCATTACTCATTATTTCACAGAGAACATACCAAAATAACCAGGTGTAGCCCAACTTATAGATTTTTTGAAAAATTGAGTTATTAATTTTTGGCAAAAAAGTGCTTTTGAAAGAAACGGCATGATGACATACTTTAGGATAATACGATATTAAACTGTAACCTGGTTTTAAAATCCGGTTATGATGGAAAAAACGTGTTTTTAAATGTGGGTCAAAGGTTCATTCATTCATTTTGAGTGAACCTTTTTATCCAAACCATCAAAATCCGTTCTTTGAGAAAAGTTATTGTGCTTGTTTTAACACTTTAGGTATTTTTACTATCTTTCAGACAGATACCACAGGATGCAAAACGACAGCACTGCAAAAAATTATTCCGGAAATGATCTTTGGCTTTTGATAAAGTCGAACGATAAGCGTGCGTTGGATTTATTATACGATGAAAATTTTAAAACAGTTGAGCAATTTGTAATAATGAACAGCGGCTCATCCGAAGAAGCACAGGATGTATACCAGGAAGCATTTATAGCAGTGTGGCGCAATATTCAATTGGATAAATTTTTTCCAAAAAGCGATTATTCTTTATCTGCATATCTCATAAGAGTTGCAAAAAATAAATGGATTGATCATCTGAGATCTAAATACAAAAAGAGTATCACAGCCCTTGATGAGGATTACAGCCTGGAAGCTGAAGAGCAAGCTATAGATTCTGAAGATGAAAAGTATTTGGAAGAAGTAAAAAAACAATTTGAAAACCTGGGCGAAAATTGCCGCGAGCTTTTAGTTCGTTTTTATTTTTACCAGGATTCGCTGGAAGACATCGGCAAACGGTTTAAGTGGTCAAAAGCAACGGCGAGAAATAACAAATACCGCTGCCTGAAAAAATTAAAAAGTTTATTAAATAAATAATAGACATTGAAATCGAAGTTCAATATATCGGACCTGGAATTTGAAGAACTGGAAAATTACCTTTTAGAAAACCTATCTCCTGAAGGAATGGAAAAAATGGCTGAGCGCGTGGAGAATGATAAAATGCTGTCAGAAAAACTGCACCAGGTACGTCTAACATTAACGGGTATTCGTGAAGAAGGGTTGAAGCAACACTTACGTTCGCATCATAAAACAAATACCTTTAAATCTAAATCACCGATGCGCAAAATTTTTCTCGGATGGATGGCTGGTGCCGCCGCTGCCATTGTTTTAATCGTATTGCTGTTTGGTGTTTTTACCAATAAAGAACAAAAATTATATGCGAAATATTTTTATCCTGATCCCGGACTGATATCATCCATGGGAACCACAGATAATTATAATTTTCAACTGGCGATGGTTGAATATAAATCAGGAAAGTATGCTGAAGCACTGGATAAATGGATACATCTACGTGATGGACATGAATCTAATGACACGCTGAATTATTTTATCGCCTCTGCTTACCTTGCACAGGATCAGTTTGCTGCATCAGTTCCATATTTCGAACAGGTTATAAAAGATGAGAAGAGCGTTTTTCAAAGTGATGCTTATTGGTACCTCGGGCTTGTTTATTTAAAGGAAGGGCAAAGGGAAAAAGCAATCAGCCTGATTCAGCTTTCTCATAATGAGAAAAGAAACGAGCTTTTGCAAAAATTAAAGTAAACCGGCAGTTACCTATTTAGTTTTTTTTAATTCTCCGAAGAACTTTTTAAAAGTTTTGTGGTGCTTTGGATGGCGGTTCCCATTATTTGCCTCATCTTATCTGCGATGTGAGCAGCATCCAATCCGATCTCTGCGTAAAGTTGAGCAGGAGCGCCATGCTCAATAAAATGGTCTGGGATACCCATCATTGTTATATCAGCTTTATATCCGTGTTTGTTTGCAAACTCAAGAATAGCGGATCCAAAACCACCTACTACGGTACCATCTTCTACTGAAATGATTTTTTGGTATTGAGAAAAAACTTCATGAAGTAATTTTTCATCCAATGGTTTTACGAATCTCATATCATAATGCGCTGCGTTAATTCCTTCCCTGCTCACATCGCGTATCGCTTCTGCGGCAAAGTTTCCGGGATGGCCGATAGTTAACACCGCCAGGTCTTTTCCCTCTTTAAGTTTTCTTCCTGTTCCGATCTCAATTTCCTGCATGGGTTTGCGCCAGTCGGGCTGTACGCCCTGGCCGCGCGGGTATCTTATTACAAACGGATGTGTGGTAGAATCGAGTTGCGCAGTGTACATGAGGTTGCGCAATTCGGTTTCATTCATTGGAGCGCTTACAATCATGTTGGGAATGCAGCGCATGTATGCAATATCGAAAGCGCCATGATGGGTGGGACCATCTTCACCCACCAATCCTGCTCTATCGAGACAAAAAATAACAGGCAGATCCTGGATGGCCACATCATGTATAACCTGGTCGTAGGCGCGCTGCATAAAAGAAGAATACACATTACAAAATACCCGAAGGCCCTGCGTAGCCATTCCTGCGCTGAGTGTTACTGAATGTTGCTCACAAATACCCACATCAAAAGCGCGGTGAGGCATTTTATCCATCATCATTTTTAATGAGCATCCGCTGGGCATAGCAGGTGTTACGCCCATTACTTTGTCGTTTTTTTCTGCAAGCTCGATGATTGTTTCACCAAACACATCCTGGTATTTTGGCGCTTGTGGCAGATCGAATTTTTTCTTGTAGATCTCGCCCGTTATTTTATCAAACAATCCAGGTGCATGCCACTTGGTTTGGTCTTTCTCGGCAAGTGAATAGCCTTTTCCTTTTATTGTTTTAATGTGAAGGATCTTAGGCCCGGCTATATCTTTCAGGTCGGTAAGTGTATCTACCAGTTTGGTTATGTTGTGCCCGTCTATTGGCCCGAAATAGCGCAGGTTTAATGATTCAAAAAGGTTGCTGCTTTTACTTACCATACCTTTCAGCGCTGTTTCCATTTTGGAGGCAATGCTTCTGGAAATTGACTTGCCCGGCAATTTGCCCAACGCTTTCCAAAAGTCATCTCTTAATTTATTGTAAGTAACTGATGTGGTAATGTCTGTCAGATATTCTTTGAGCGCACCCACATTCGGATCTATGCTCATGCAATTATCATTCAGGATGATAAGCAGATTGCTTTTTTCAATTCCTGCATGGTTCATTGCTTCGAAAGCTTCTCCTGCGGTCATTGCGCCATCGCCAATAATGGCTACATGTTGCCGGTCTGTTTCACCTTTATACACAGATGCCATTGCCATACCCAATGCAGCAGAAATAGAAGTGGACGAATGACCAACTCCAAATGTGTCATATTCACTTTCAGTTCTTTTAGGAAATCCACTCAATCCTTTGTATTTCCTGTTGGTCATGAAATTATCGCGGCGGCCGGTTAATATCTTATGGCCGTAAGCCTGGTGTCCTACATCCCAAACAAGTTGGTCGTAAGGGGTGTCAAATACATAATGGAGCGCCACTGTCAGTTCCACTACGCCTAAACTGGCTGCAAAGTGCCCGCCATACACGCTCACCACATCTATGATATATTGCCGCAACTCTTCACTTACCTGGTGTAATTGCGCTTTGTTGAGCTTTTTCAGATCTGCGGGATAATCAATTTTTTGTAATAAAGGGCCGGGCAAAATTTCCATCAACATGTATTGAATAGTAAAAATAATACATTTTAAAAAAGATTAAAAGAGCGTCCAACCCAGTGAATTGTTAATAAAGGGCCAATAGCTATCTGAAGGGGTATGCTGTATCCAGGAAATTTAGGTATTTTAAAAAAAGAATAAAAAAGTGCTTTTGATGGAAATAGATTTGCTAAGCAGGCTCTAATTGCTGTTTCACCAGGTTTAATGCAAAATCCAGTTGTTGTTTTTCGCTGAGCTCTGTATTGTCAAGTACGATTGCGTCTTCCGCTTTTCGCAGAGGGCTGATCTCACGGTTGCTGTCGATGTAATCGCGCATGGCGATATTGGCCTTTACTTCATCGAGAGAAATATTTGGATTTTTTTCAAACATTTCTGTAAAGCGCCTTTCCACTCTTACGGTTTCATCCGCCGTCATGAATATTTTTACTTTAGCATCCGGAAACACAGTGGTGCCAATGTCGCGGCCATCCATTACAATGCCTTTGTGCCTGCCCATATTTTGCTGGGCTGCCACTGCAAAGCTCCTCACTTCTTTGATGGCTGCCACTTCAGATACTTTTTCGGCTACCACAATATCACGTATGATGTATTCAACATTTTCTCCGTTGAGATAGATTTCTGAATGCAGGTTGTAATCATTCACCTTAAACTCCAGGTTGATACTTTTAAGAGCTTCTTTCACTTTTTCAGGTTCATTCCAATCAATATTATTTCGCAAAAAGTATAAAGTGATAGCGCGATACATAGCTCCACTGTCGATATAAAGATATCCCAGCTTACGTGCCAACTGCCTGGCCAGTGTGCTTTTGCCGCAACTCGAAAGCCCATCGATCGTAATAATGATCTTTTGATCCATCGCTACAAAAATCAAAAAAAATGAGCAGGTAGCAAAATATGAATTATGAATGAGCTGAAGGTTGAAAGTTGAAAGTTGAATGTTGAAAGTCGAAAGTTGAAAAGCCTGTCAGCCGTGGCGGATTGGAGGTGGAATTATGAATGATGAATGATGAATTATGAATTATGAATGATAAATTATGAATTGAAGAGGCTGTCCGTCGTGGCGGATTGAATGTTGAATTTTAAATCTTAAATTTTAAATTTTAAATCTTAAATCTTCAACTTCAACCTTCAATCCTCAACCAACGTTTCTGCCACTACTTCATTAGACATTTTTGCATTCAGCATTGAAATACCACGCACGGTATTGCTTGCGAATTCAGCGAAGGCTTTTTTAGATATTTCATCATCGCCCATCATCACCGGCACACCTATATCGCCACCCTCGCGGATATTTTGTACCAGTGGAATTTCTCCCAGAAAAGGTATGTCAAATTCTTCAGCAAGCCTTCTGCCTCCTTCTTTTCCAAAAATGTAATATTTATTTTCAGGCAATTCTGCCGGTGTGAAATAACTCATGTTTTCTACCAAACCAATTACCGGCGCTTTTAACCCCGGCTGGTTAAACATGGCAATTCCTTTTTTGGCATCTGCAAGCGCTACTAATTGAGGTGTGGTTACAACGATTACACCGGTAACAGGAACTGTTTGAACAATCGTAAGATGAATATCGCCCGTTCCCGGCGGCATGTCAATTACCAGGTAATCCAATTCTCCCCAATCCACATCACTTACAAATTGCCGGATCGCGCTGCTTACCATAGGCCCGCGCCACACCACAGCCTGCCGCTCATCCACCAGCAAACCAATGCTCATCACCTGTATGCCATAACGATTGATAGGAACAATTTTTCCCTTCCCGTCCACATTTCGCATTTGCGGGCGCTCGCCACGTATTCCGAACATGATGTGAGCACTTGGCCCATATATATCGGCATCCATTAATCCCACTTTAGCTCCTCCTTCGGCAAGAGCAAGCGCCAGATTACTTGCTACCGTACTTTTGCCTACGCCACCCTTGCCACTCACTACCGCTATCACATTTTTTACACCCTTTAAAACATCATTTTTTCCTACGCGCAGCGAAGTGGTATTGCTTGTAAACTCCACATTCACATTTGCTTCAGGATAAATTTTGCGGATAGCCCTGATGCAGTCATTTTTTATTTTGTCTTTCAGCGGACATGCAGGCGTGGTAAGCACTACAATAAAACTTACATCATTCCCCTTGATGCGTATGTCTTTTACCATATTCAGGCTTACCAGGTCATTTTTAAGATCAGGCTCCTGAACGGTGGATAATGCATCATATATTTTGGATTCTCTCATGGCATTTTTTAATTTGTGTGCACGAAATTTGTGTAAATAACAGAGCGATTCCGGTTGAATATCACGTTCTTAATTACACTTCATCTCATGGTTGAAGTTTTGTTAAAAACCTTACAGTGGCGCAAATTTAGCCATTGAACTTCTTACTTTGTTTCACAATGCGAAAATTGTGATTTTATAATATCACTTTCTACCGAAATTGACTAATTTGACAAGATGAAAAGATTTTTATTCACGATTGGATTTTATTTTCTGCTTACTACATGGGCACATGCTCAGTTTGAATCTTATCGTGATTCTGTGGTTCAGTTGTATGGCGTGGTAATGACTGCTGACAGCCTGAAAGCGCTTCCTTCTGTGAGCATTGTAGTTGAAGGCCGCAACCAGGGTACCATCACCAATGAACAGGGCGTTTTTTCTATCGTGGTTTTGAAAGGTGATAAGATCATGTTTACCAGTGTAGGTTATAAGCCCAAAGAAGTACTGATCCCCAAAGATATTGATGGTAACCAGCAAAGCATGATACAACTGATGGTGGAAGACGAAGTGTACCTGCCCACTACCATTATTAAAAAATATCCCACAAAAGAAGAATTTGAAAGAGATTTTGTAAACACAAAACTTCCGGATGACCGGCAGGAAATTGCCAGAAAGAATTTATCTGAAGCCAACCGACGGGCACTCATGGCCGTTTATCCGCGTGATGGAAAGGAAGCATCTCAGTATTTCTTAAAGCAAAGCGCTCAGAAATATTACAGCGCCGGCCAGTTGCCGCCTCAAAATATATTTAATCCCTTGGCATGGGCCGAGTTTATTAAATCGTGGAAGCGGGGAGATTTTAAAAGGAAATAAATTTTTTAAAAATTCCCTGAAAAAGTCCGTTTGACGCCTTTCAAAGATCCGATGATCCCGATTCATCATTACTTCTTCAAATTAAAGTAATTTAGAAATCTCAAAATCTTTGCATTGAAACTGACGCGTGAGATATCTATGCCTTTGCCGTTTGGTATTCCGGATGTTTATCTGAAAATATTTCTCGGAGTTTTCTGGCTTGGAATGCAGGTAGTGTTTTTTTATGGAAATGGGATCGTGACAGACCTTGAAGCCACTAAATATATTTATGAGGCACAACAGTTTTTACAAACGGGCCATTATTCAAGCGGGAAGTTTTTATTTTATTCTGTTCAGATCTTCCTGATCGCTGCATGTCTCAAATGGCATTTGTCTTTTTTGTTTATCGTAATCTTTCAGATGGTGATGAATGGTTTATCTGCTATTTGTTTTTTTAAGCTGGCAAAAAAATTCACCAATCTTACTTATGCCTATGGCGCTACATTTTTTTTCCTGGTTTTTTTCTATTATCATTTATTCAATACTTTTCTTTTTACTGAATCTTTATTTTTTAGTTTTTCAATAATTTATTCCTGGGCGCTGTTTTCAACTAAAAAGTTTACGGTTGTTAGAGCGCTGATGCTTTGCGCCTTTGTGGTGCTGCTTTATTTTACCCGACCTGTAGGATTATTTTTTATTCCGGCCACAATTGTGTATTTGCTCATCCGGTTTTATTCTAAAAAAATCCTGCTCATAAGCATGGCTGCGATAGCTGCGGCTGTGGCTATCTTATTTTATTTGACCAATTATTCATTAGCAAGCGGTGGTGAGTTTGATTTCCTTTTACCTTATCAAAATGAAATGATCATTTGCGGAGTATCTTCTATCAGTGATGCTCATTCTATAAAAGTGCCCGTAGAAAAAAATTCTATTCAGGGGCTTTGGTATGTGATCACTCATTATCCGGATTTGTTTTTCCGGCTGGCGTCGCACCGGTTGATTGCTTTTTTTGGAATTTACAGGCCGTATTATTCCTGGTTTCATAATCTTTTTGCTTGCGGTTATTTTTTAATAATGTATGCTGCTATCATTGCAGGAGCACGCCGGTTATTTGAAAAATACAAACCTGAGGTTTGGTTTATGTGGGTGATGATTTTATTGACAGCCGCAACAGTGATGCTTTCCTGCGATGAATGGAGCAACCGTTTTATTTTTGCTGTAATGCCTTTTTTGCTTCTTCTGGCCACTCATTCGCTGCATCAATTTTCATCTGTTAAACCAATCGGAAGCAACTGATACCGGCTGCCTGTTTTACGGGCAATAAATTATTATCGTTATTTTTGACGGCATAAATTTTTCTATATGAGTATGGTCGATCTTATAATGCCGCGGTTGGGTGAAAGTATTGTTGAGGCTACTATTTTAAAGTGGCATAAAAAGCCGGGTGATAAAGTGGAAATGGATGAAACAGTGCTGGACATTGCTACCGATAAGGTTGATAGTGAAGTGCCTTCCACGGCTGATGGTGTTGTAGAAGAAATTTTATACAAAGAAAATGATGTAGTTCCTGTAGGAGCTGTAATTGCACGCATCAAAACTGCAGGAGCAGAAAATATTAATGAAAATGCCCGCCAACCCGCACAATCACAAGAGCATGAGGAGGCTGATGTAGTGGAAGAAGTGCCTTATACACCTGAAGAAAAGCGCGCAAATACGGGATCATCTGTCCGCTTCTATTCTCCACTGGTATTAAATATTGCTGCAAGTGAAGGAATTTCTATGAGCGAATTGGAAAATATGGAAGGCACAGGACAAGATGGGCGGGTGAGTAAGAAGGACATCATGAATTTTCTGAAACGGCGCAAAGAATCGCCTGAAAAGCCTGCGGCTTCACAAGTTCAGCCTGCTGTTCAGCAAACTCAGGCTGCAATCCAGCCAGCACAGTTACCTGAAAGGCAACAGCAGCAATCACCGGCAGTTTATTCCGGAAATGTAGAGATTGTAGAAATGGATCGCATGCGCAAAATGATTGCGAAGCACATGATTGATAGCCAGAATACCAGCGCCCACGTCACCAGCTTTACAGAATGTGATGTAACAAATATGGTGCTCTGGAGAAATAAAGTGAAGAAGGAATTTGAAAAACGCGAAAATGAAAAGCTCACATTTACTCCATTGTTTATAGAAGCCGTGATCAGGTGTATCAAAAAATATCCGCTCATCAATAGTTCTGTGGATGGCGATAAGATCGTGATCAAAAAAGATATCAATATCGGGATGGCTACTGCAATGCCTACGGGAAATCTGATCGTGCCGGTGATTAAAAATGCCGATCAATTAAATCTTACCGGCCTTGCCAAGCGTGTCAATCATCTTGCTAACAATGCGAGAAATAACAAACTAAAACCCGATGATACTTCGGATGGAACTTTTACGCTTACAAACGTGGGAACCTTTGGCAGCATCATGGGAACGCCGATCATCAACCAGCCACAGGTAGCCATTCTTGCCGTTGGCGCGATTAAAAAACGACCTGTAGTTATTGAAACGGCGCAGGGTGATAGCATCGCCATACGCCACATGATGTATTTATCGCTCAGCTACGATCACCGCATTATTGATGGAGCTTTGGGCTCTACATTTTTAAATGCTGTAGGAAAAGAATTGGAAAATTTTGATCCGGAAAGAAGTTGGTAGATGGGGTTAGAAGGTTTAAAAAAATATTTAGAAAAGTTTAGAAAAGTTTAGGGGAAGTTTAGGGAAAGTTTAGAGCAAATCCTTCAAAAGCACTTTTATTTGATTTTGTAAAAAAAAAGATTACTTCACTATTCTTTTGCGCCTCCGCGAGATTGTGATACCATCCTTCAAAAGCACTTTCTTCCTGATTTTTTAAAACTATTAAAGGGTTGCCAACCTTTAAAAGTTGGCAACCCTTTGTTAGAAGGTTATGGTTTAGAAGTTTTTAGAGAAGTTTAGAAGAATTTCGACTTTTGGAGTTCGGGCTTATAAAACATATTCAGCTTTTTTACGATTATTTTTTTCAAATTAAAATTTGGTCAAAAGCACTTTTTATCGCTTTTTTTTTAAAAAATAATATTAGCTGAGCGCCTGTGTCCATTTATCCCTTTCGTCCGGGTTAAACTTCCACGGAGCAAAATTGTTTTCTATGTTGCTGAAAAGCAAATTCCACTCTGCCGGGGCATTACTTTCTTCCATAATGAGAGCACGGCGCAATTCAAAAATAATATCCAGAGGATTAATGCTTACCGGGCACTCTTGTACACAGGCATTGCATGAGGTGCAGGCACGAAGTTCTTCTGCGGTAATATAATCGTGCAATAATGTTTTGCCATCGTCTTTAAATTCTCCATTCTTTTTAATATTGGCTCTTACATCTTCCATGCGGTCGCGCGTATCCATCATGATCTTTCTTGGATTAAGCAACTTGCCGGTAAGATTTGCAGGGCAGGCCGCCGTACACCTGCCGCATTCGGTGCAGGTGTATGCATCCAATAATTGTTTCCAATTAAGGTCGAATATGTCTTTTGCTCCAAAACCTTCAGCCGGTGCCGGTTCGGCATTAGTGGCCAATTCGGGTTGAAAAACATATTGCACTTCTTTTTGAACAGCAGGCATATTATCCATTTGTCCCCACGGCTTCAGCGGCTTATAATACGCATTTGGAAAAGCAAGTAAAATATGCAGATGCTTGCTGTAAGGCAGATAATTTAAGAATGCAAAAATGCCAATGATATGCAGCCACCAGGCAGTTCGCTCGATAACCACCAAAGTGGTGGATGAAAGGTGAGCCATGGAAGGAGCTATGAGGCCACTGATCCAAAAATTGCCATGATCGCTATAATGTCCATACCCCTGCAACTGCAATGCACGGTCGGCACTGTTCATTGTAAGAAAGAGGCCCATTAAAATGATTTCTGTAATAAGAATCAGATTCGCATCCGTGCGCGGCCATCCGTCAAGGTCGTGTTTTATAAAGCGATACAATTTCAACCCGTTTCTGCGAATTAAAAAGATGACACATGAAACAAGCACTAATAAGGCAAGTACTTCAAAAAAATCGATGACAAAAATATAAAAACCACCAAGCGGGACGGCAAACATGCGGTGTGTGCCGAAGATACCATCCAGCGCTATTTCCAGGATCTCAATATTGATTATTATAAAACCTGCATATACCAAAAAGTGCAGTACACCTACCAGCGGATACCTGAACATTTTTTTCTGGCCAAGTGCAAGCAACAATACATTTCTCCATCTCTCGCTTTTGTGATCGGTGAGATTACGGTCTTTTCCCAGAAGAATATTGCCGCGTATTTCCCCAACTTTTCGTGCAAAAATATACACAGCCACAGCCGCCAGGAGTATGAAAAGAATTTGCTGCACAATTACCATATATGTCAATAGGAATGTTGAATGTTAAAGATAATGGAATAAGCACAATGGTAAATGAAATTATACAGCAATAAAAAAGCCCGTTTCAATTAAAGTTAAATGAAATGGGCTTGCCTGCTGTTGGGCCTGTTTATGAACCAACTATTTTTTTGCGCTGTCGCGCAGATGCTTCACGCGATTATGTGCTTCCAGTAACACACTGTATTGCCTTTCTAAAACACTCAATACTTCAGAAGATAAATCTTCCCTGTGTTTCAAAGCCTCTTCATACGCTTTCTTGATCACATCCTCACCATATTCGCAGGAAGATAGAACCGATTTCCTGTCATTGGTGGTTAAGGCGTTTTTAACATCCATCCATACGCGGTAAAGTTTTCCCGAATTAGTTGTTTCCTTATTTTCAGGCACTTCTTCACCTGCCGGAAAAAGCCCTTTTAATTCGCTGCTGAATTTCCGGCTTTCATCGCTTAGGTGTTGAAACAACTGTTTTAAATCTGCCTCATCTGTCTGATTCATGGCTTTTTCATATCCCTCGCATCTGTCGTTATTGAGCAATACAAGATCCCCGAGGGTTTCTGTGGTTGCTTTAGCTAAAGTGTCCATAAGTTTTTATTTTATTTAGTGTACAAAGCAAACTTTCCAATACCATACCATTTTTTTTAAGCCAAACCATTCATCCACCCTAATTACCATTATTATAAGTAATATGCTTTTATATGTACTATGTTTTGCATAGTACCAAATTATTAATTTATATTTGTAAAAAATTAATCACCATTAAAAATTAAATAAAATGACCAGAAGTAATAAAGCCGAATTGATGGAAACAATAACCAGAAGCCTGTTTAATGCTCAATTATTTTTTATTTGCCTTGTGTTGCCGGTTGTGTTTGTGGTAGGAATAAAAGGTAATGATACCGCTAAAAATCGCGTAGAAGCACAAAAGAGTATGCAACCCACAGTGGACCATCAAACAGTAGCATTCCGGAATTTTCTACCTGATCAGCATAGTTGATCCTTTCAGAAAGAATCTTTTGCCTGTGTCGGCGTGGGTGTATTCCAATGTCCACACATAAATTGCGGCATCCTGAGGTTCGCCTTTATAGGTGCCATCCCATTTTTGATCGTATTTTTCTGATGAGTATAGCAATAATCCGCTGCGGTTATACACCCTGAACTTCATATTCATTGCTTTGAAAGCATTTAAGGGATAGAGATAATCATTTAATCCGTCGTTGTTGGGTGTAAAGGCGTTTGGCACAGCAATAAAACAACTGCTTAATACTTTTACGGGTTGGATCAATGTGTCGGAGCAATAAGGGTCTTTTGCGATGAGCCGCACCTGGTAAACGGTTTCAATACCGGTAAGTGGATATTTCTGCGCCACAGGATCTTTTTGGTTACTGGTAAATCCATTTCCGAAGTCCCAGGTGTAATTTACGTTTTTACCGATGCTTGTATTTTTAAAAATGGCGGAATCTTCAGGACATATAATATTATTGGTTTCAAATAATGCCTTCAATTCGTTATCAAGCGCAATTGTGCGGGAAACAGAATCGGAACAAAATCCGTTTGACACCTTTAAGGTGATGGTTTTATTTCCAAAAACTTTAAAATAGGCTATCGGTTGCTGATTGTTTGAGGGGCCGGCATAATCCAAATGCCATTGCCAGTTATTGATTCCATTTCCGCCGGGGTGAAAAAATTGCACGGTGTCGATCTTGCAGCCGTATTTAATGTTGTAATTAAAATCAGCATTTACCGTATCTTTTACAGTGAAAGATACGGATGATCCTTCACCGGTATATTGCCCGCAAATATCTTCGAGTGTATTTCCATCCACACCTTTTTTAAGGCTGATGGTATAGGTGCCTGCTCTGTAAACCGGAGCGGTCAGATTTATTTCGATAATAGGTGATCCTCCGTTCTGACAGTCCATACTTACGCTCCCGATTGAAACAGGGTAGGGGCCTGTTACCTGGAAATCAGACCCATCAGGTGATACACTTGCACATTTGATTGCCTTGCTAAAAACGAGCTGAAGTGTTTGAGGTGCACATGCTACGGGGCTGATGCTGTCCATCGGAGTTGGCTGGATGGGTTTTATTTTAAATGAAAGAAGATCACCCGGGTTTATGTTCCTGTCACAATTATCAAGTAAAGTATTTGTGTCGCTTCCATTTTTTATAACCAGGTCCCAATCGCCGGGAGGCAATGGGGCAGAAAGTGTGAGCACCAGCGAATCCATATCGAAGGCATTATTACAATTGATACCGGTGGCAGCTATTACATTGATGCCGGGAGCTGTAACAGTGAAATCACTTCCATCACTTACCAATGATTTACATTTCATTTTCTTATTCAGCTTTACAAAAAGCTGCTTGTTATCGCAGCTTACAGAAACGGTTGAAAGTTTAGGTAAGGTGCTGTCGGTAATCACTGCCGTTCCTCCACCAAAACTCAGCGAATAACCGCTTTGAGAATCTGTAAAATGGCTTACCAGCAAAAGGTATGTATGCCCCTGTATGATATTCGGCATGCGTGCAAACCGGCTTTCGGTGCCATTGTATGCCGAAGCGCATTGAATATATCCTACACCATCGAATTTGGTACCCGTGGGCCCGGGGTTTCCGGCCCAGTTGCCTGTGACGATAATATTCGCATTTGTAAACACTTCATTAGGATCAAGGCCGGTAATGTCATATAGTTGCCAGTCGTAATCATCGGTAGGGTCATTAGGAGTGATCACAAAGCCAAGACTACCGGATTCGTAACAAGTAAACTTATACCAGAACGGATTTTTATTAGCATATAATGCATTGGAATTACCAGTGCAACCGGGTACATATAAACTATTTGTGGAGCAAATGGGTACGGTGGTTTGATTGAAAACACTGGTGCCGCATACCGGAAATGCAGTAGCAGGTGTTTGGCCTAAGGTAGTGCACTGTGCATAAAGCTGATGCTTCAACGATAAAATAAGGATCAATATAATAAGCAGCCTCCTGGTCATAGTAATCAAAGGACAACAAATTTATCCAATTGCTGCACATAATCAACATTATAACACTTCTCTTTGAAAAGCACTTTTTCGGCATTTTTCTAAAAAAAAATCTGAATAATTTATCTTTAACATCCTCACCTAATTTATCATTATGAAAAATTTTATCTGCGTTTTTCTTTTACTGGGGTCAGTTGCTTTACAGGCTCAAACCAACCTGACAGGCTTTTTTCCAAAAAATATTTCGAGCCAGTTAAATACCGAGCAACAATTTGATAAGCAGTTAGACGCTAATGTTATCGGTGCCAATATTAAAAAGCTTTCCGCTTTTCCTCATCATTTGAATTCGCCCTACGGCAAACAAAATGCAGAATATCTTTTGTCGCAATTCAAAAGTTTTGGATGGGATGCACAAATAGAAACTTTTTATGTGCTGTTTCCCACACCCAGGAAAAGAGTTTTGGAATTAGTATCACCTAACTCATATAAAGCTGTGTTGCAGGAGCCTCCCCTTCCCGAAGATCCCACAAGTGGCCAAAGCGGGCAATTGCCACCTTATAATGCGTATGGAGCAGATGGAGATGTAACTGCAGAATTAGTGTTTGTAAACTACGGCCTTCCATCAGATTATGAGATTTTAAAAAAAATGGGAGTGGATGTAAAAGGAAAAATTGTGATCGCCAAATACGGCAGAAGCTGGCGTGGTACCAAACCTAAAGTGGCACAAGAGCATGGTGCTGTGGGTTGCATTATTTACAGCGATCCTATTGATGACGGGTATGCCGCTGGTGATGTATATCCGAAAGGCCCGTTTAAAAATGAATATGGTGTGCAGCGCGGATCGGTGATGGATATGGTAATACATCCCGGAGACCCTACCACACCCGGTGAAGGTTCTGTAAAAGATGTAAAGCGGCTCGACAGAAAGGATGCTGAAACGATCTTAAAAATTCCGGTGCTTCCCATCAGCTATCATGATGCCGCACCCTTGTTAAAGGCGTTGAGCGGACAGGTAGTTCCAAGAGATTGGCAGGGCGGGCTCCCTTTCACCTATCACATGGGGCCGGGATCTGCCAAAGTTCATTTGCAAACAGAATTTGAATGGAAGATCGTTCCATGCTACGATGTAATTGCAAAAATTGAAGGTGCGCAGTTTCCTGATGAATGGATCATTCGGGGAAATCATCATGATGCGTGGGTAAACGGCGCTGCCGATCCGGTAAGCGGACTTTCGGCCATGATGGAAGAAGCAAGGTCAATCGGTTTGCTTTTAAAATCGGGATGGAAACCAAAAAGAACTTTGGTTTATTGTGCCTGGGATGGAGAAGAGCAGGGCTTGCTCGGATCGACAGAATGGCTGGAAACTCATCAGAAAGAATTGGAAAAGAAAGCAGTGGTGTATATCAACAGCGATAACAACGGACGCGGATTTTTATTTGCCGAAGGCTCACATGCGCTTGAACCTTTTATGACGGAAATCGCCAAAAGTGTGACAGATCCGCAAACGGGCGTTTCGGTATTTGAAAGACGAAAAGCATTTTTTGCGCTGATGCAAAAGGACCCTGCACAGCAATTGCATACCATGAATGCGGGCGAAATGAAATTGGGCGCAATGGGTTCAGGTTCCGATTATTCATCCTTTATTCAACATGCAGGCATTCCGGCGTTAAGCCTTGGGTTTGGAGGTGAGGATAATGGCGGGGAATACCATTCTATTTATGACAGTTACACCAATTTTGTAAAATATAAAGATCCCGGATTTTTGTATGCCAAGGCGCTTGCGCAAACCGCAGGCCGCGCCGTGCTGCGCATGGCCAATGCCGATGTATTGCCATTCCGGTTTACACATCTTTATAATACCATAAACGGTTATGCCCATGAATTAACCAATCTTCTTGAAGAAAAAAGATTGTACTCGCAGATCCATAATGAATTGATCGGGAAGGATGTATTTAAAATTGGCAACGATCCGCAAAAACATTTTAATCTCCCGGATAAAAGTGAGGTAGTGCCATTTTTAAATTTTGCGCCGTTGGAAAATGCCCTGAATGCTTTACGCACGGCCACGGATAGTTTGCAGGAAGTTTATGACCGGAAAGTGAAGTCGGTAAATTTGGATGATGCTTTCAATAAATTTTTATATACCGCCGAGCAGCAATTGCTTTCTGAAAAAGGATTGCCGATGCGCCCATGGTATAAACATACGATTTACGCGCCGGGGTATTACACTGGTTATGGAGTAAAAACTTTGCCCGGCATCCGGGAAGCGATTGAAGAAAATAAATGGGACGAAGCGCAGGAGCAAATTGAAATAGTAGCAAAGTCGTTGGAAACTTTTGCGGATTATTTACTGAAGGGTTCCTTAAATACAGATTAAAATTTAATCCTCTGTGTTAATCCGTGTAATCTGTGTTAAATCAAATTTAATCGTTCTTCAAATTCAACTTAAACGCCTGAATTTTCGGGTCCGGTTCGGGCGATAATGTAAATGAAATAACAATGTCTGCTTTTTCTCCATGCATGGTAAATGAGCCTCTCAACTGATTGAGCGCATCCACATCACTTACAGAAATTATTTTCCCGGCTTTTGCAAATGCATCGCGGCTTCCTTTTCTAAGATCGGCAATGAAATAATCATCGAAAAAGTTTTCTGCGAAGATGCCTAACAACGATTGGTCGTTCCAATCGGGCAGGAGCTTTATCAGTTGATCTTTTCGTTTTTCGAGAATTGCAGATGCCGGCAGCTTGCGCGGTGAAAGATCGGCTTTTACAAGCAGGCTGTCGATTGCTCTTTCAAGTATATTGCCCATAGACGCATAAGTAAGATTTGCAAAAGCTACAATGCCGATTCCGTAATCAGGAAGTATACGCCATTGGCTGCCAAAGCCCGGCAGGCCACCGCTGTGCGTGATCACTTTCATACCGTTGCAGTCAAGATATTGATGTAATCCATAACCATAAAAGTCCATTACGGGACAATCCTTGCCCCACGCATTTTTTTCGTTCATCCATAACCTTGAAAAATTCCATGCGTGCTGCATTTCCCTGGCAGAACTTCTTTTTACCGGGCCACGCTCTTCATCATCGCGCGGTGGCCATGCATTCAACTGAAATATCATGTATTTGCTAAAATCGCTGATGGAGGTGATCAAACCTCCCATTGCACCAAACGAACCGCTGTGCAACAAGGGTTGCGCTACCCATTCACCATTCACATACCTGTAACCGATGGCTAATTTATTGTTCGGCACATCACTGTAATCCCAGTAGGTTTCATACATGCCGAGCGGCAAAATAATATTTTCGTATATGTATTCCTGGTAGGTCTTTCCCGAAACTTTTTTAATGATGAGACCCAGTGTGGCAAAGCCAAGGTTGCTGTATTCATACCCTGATCCGGGCGTGGTGGAAAAAGAAACGCCTTCGCTGAATATATTTTCAAGAAAGGCATCACTCTTGCCAAGCTGCCTGTCGCCCCATGGATTATCTTCAGGAAATCCGGCACTGTGCGTGAGCAAATTCCTGATCGTTATTTTGGGTGCATCTGCGGTGAGCAATTTTGATTTGGCCACTTCAGGTATATATTTTTCAACGGGATCATCAAGATCGAGCTTACCGTCATCTCTTAATTTCAGAATAGCCATTGCTGTAAAACTTTTCGTCATAGATGCAATGTGATAATCTGCATGCTCAGAAGAAGCGTTTTTTTTCTCCAGGTTGATCCATCCTTTTGAAAAATGATGAATCAATTTATTATCCACTACAATTCCATACGTGATAGAGGGGAAATTTTTTTGTAATGCATATTGGCTAAACATACTGTCGAGCAACGGCAGCAGCTTTTCAATCTTCTGCAACCTCTTGCCATCTGTAAAAACCGGTGGTTTGTAATGCTGTGCCTGCGTATGAATGGCGATCATCAAAGCACAAAGGAAAATTAGTTTGCGAAGCATATACATGGTTGGATAAGTTTAATAAAAAAAGCACTTTTTCTTTTTTGTTTTTTTGCGGAAAAAGTGCTTTTGAAAGAAAGTGGTTTTAATTAATTGTGGATAGGAAGTAAAGACCAGTCTTTTCCGTACTCCATCATTTGCTTAAAGAAATCATCGGGGTATTCTATCCTTACATCTATGATTTTATCGCCATTCATTACCGGAATTAATTTTGGCTGAATAAATCCTTTGTAAGGTTTAATGTTCAGCTTTTTAAACCGCTCCAGGATTTCTTTGTGAAGCGCTGGATCAACGCGCACGGCATACAATTCAATCAGGTTTTTACCGGCATTATAATCACCTTCAGATTTAATGCGCTGAATTTCGCGAAGCAGCTCACCAAACAGGGTTCTTAATTTTTCATAATTGTTGATCTTAACGTAGGTCTTGCCATTTTTCTTTACCAGTTCTACCACATTATCTGCCTTTCCTTTTTGATATGCCCACATGGCTACCAACTGACGGTTACGCATATGCGCTTCTTCAAGGTTTTCCCCCGGCTTTAAACGCGTAAGCTGTGTCATCAGGCCATTCATCATATAACTATCGTATTCGGCTTTGCCTACTTCCAAAGAAGGCATTACGCCGATCTCAACCAACTTCGGATCTAAAATGTAATACAGGGCTACCAGGTCGGCGCGTGCTTCTTCAAGTGCTGAAGCATAATTTTTTAAAGTTTTATCCGTAGTAGCTACGCCAGGATTTAATTGCCCGCTTGCATGGCCGATCACCTCATGCATTTCTGTGTGAAGATCGGCTGCAAGGTTACCCCATTTCTTAATTCTTTGTTTTACGGAATCATCTACACCAAATTCATCGAGCATGCCGCTTGATGCGCTGTTCACATTGTAGGAATGAACAATATTGCTGAGCGCTACAGATTTAGAGCCATGCTCTTTACGGATCCATTCATTATTGGGAAGGTTAATTCCGATAGGTGTAGATGGGGAGGAGCTTCCACTTTCCTGGATGACAGTGATCGCCTTTGCAATAATGCCTTTTACGTTTTTCTTTTTGTGCTCCGGCATCAGCGGTGAATGATCTTCAAACCATTGCGCATTAGCGGCCAGGATATTGATCTTTTTAGATGCCTCCATATCTTTCATGCTTACCACACTTTCGAAGCTGCCCTTTCTGCCCAGCGGATCGTCATACACTTCTATAAATCCATTTACAGCATCCAGGCGGCTGGCCGTATCATTTACCCACGCTATGGAATATTGATCGAAAGTGGCCAGATCGCCTGTGTTGTAATATTGCACCAGCAATTGCAAAGCTTTTTTCTGCGCATCATTTTCTGCTACGCCAATGGCTTTGTTCAACCAGAAAACGATCTTTTCAATGGCGGCAGAGTACATGCCGCCCACTTTCCATACTTTTTCAAACACCTGCCCGTTTTGCTTTACCACTTTGCTGTTCAATCCCCACATAGGTACATTGCCGGTGGAATTGAATTTGGAATAATAATCTTCCACTTCATCCTGGGTAACGCCTTCATAAAAATTAACTGAAGATGCTTTTACATTATCTATGTTGGGACGAAGATCAACAAGCTTTGGTTCTATTTTCGGATTATAAACGATATCCGCCACACGCTTTATGAATTCATCAAAAGATTCATTTTTTTCTTTAGGAAACAGGGTGGTATCACTGGCACGTGCCACACTGTCAAAATATTCTTTAGTGCATTCGGGAAAAAATTTCTCATTGCTGTAATGATGGTGATAGCCATAGCTAAACCAAAACCGGCCGCAATAGGTCTGGAATTGTTTCCATTCCTCACTGGTTTTATCGCCTAAATAAGTGCCATACATATTTTCCAGCGTTTTGCGAAGCATAATGTTGTATTTGCTTTTCTGGTCATAGAAAATATCACGCCCGGCAAGTGCTGCCTGAGATAAATAATAGGCAAGTTGTTTTTGCTGAAGTGAAAGCTGGTCAAAGCCCGGCACCTGGTATCTCAGGATCTGCAGATCAGCAAAAGCCTGCGCTTCCACTTTAAAAGAGCTGTCATACTCCGCGCTGGCAGCAGTGTCAATTTTTACAACTCCGCCGGCGTCTTCGGTTTTGGTTCCATCGCCGCAGGAGTATATCAACAGGCCTGCAGTGGCACAACAAAAAATGCTTACGATTCGCTTCATAAAAAATCTGGTTTGGTCTAAAAATAAAAATAATTCTTAAGAAGGTTTCAAATTATCCTAAAGTTTCGGCGTACGGTGTGCATTTTATTCAGACCGTTCTTTTTTATAGATGCCCGGCAATTGCCAGTTATAACGGATCGCCAGCATCCTGAAGAGAAAGATCAAAACAATGCAAACTGCTTCATTCAGTTCTGTATTCACACCGGATATCATCAACAGAAAAAATACAGTGCCTCCTGCAATACATGCCGAGGCATAAATTTCTTTGTGAAATATAACAGGGATGGTATTGATGAGCATATCTCTGATCACACCTCCAAAACATCCGGTAATGGTACCGAGCGCCACGCAAACCACAGGATGCAGGCCGAATTGAATTCCTTTTTCAATGCCAACGATCGTGAATAGGCCGAGTCCGATAGAATCGAACACCAACAGAGTTTTTTGAAAATTCTTAAGGAGATTTCGAAAAAAAATTACCACAAGAGTGGTTGCGAGTATCACAAATGTGTAATTAGTGTTTCGGATCCAACTCACCGGCAGGTCGCCGATCATCAGGTCGCGAATGGTTCCACCGCCGATGGCTGTCACAAATGCGATGATGATAACGCCGAACAGATCCAGCCGCTTTTCCATGGCAGCATACACACCGGAAATCGCGAAAGCGATCGTACCGAGAATATCAATCAATTTAAAATATTCAAAATGCATGGCATGAAAGATCTGATGAACCGCAAGCTATTTAATTATAATAAAAAAATCCGATCCGTTTTTTACAAAATGTCAAAAAACCGAAAAATAAATACTCATGAAAAAGTTATTACGCCTCCTCTTAATTATTGTATTTGCATGTATCATCAATACAATAAAAGCGCAGACTACAATAAAAGCGCAGCCTGAAATAGATACTGGTGCCAACGGAAGACCTCATTCTCAAATATTTGATAGCCTGAGTACAGGCCTCATTCCATCTCGCATTCCATACGGAACATTATACGACAGAGTCTTCGGCTGGAGCGGGTTGGACACCTGGATAAATGGTGATACCGTATCTGTATCCCGAATCTTTCAAAGCTGGTACGATGCGGAGCATAGTGTGATTAATCCTTTGGCAAGGCCAAACAATTATGACAGCATGCGCAGGGTAGTACAGCAGCAAGTGTTTGAGGTAAAGTTGCCTGTCATTGCCATTCGGTATCAATTTAGTTATATTGACTGCACGGCTACGCAAGTTCGTATTTGACTAAGCTCTGCGAGAAGTGAGTGGCTTACAGATAATATTAAAAGAAATATAACGAAACGCTTCCGCTGCATTTGAAATAATATTAATTTTAAGACAACCTCATCCTCATTTTTAAGCCCGAAACAATTTCTATTATGAAATACCTGCTATCAATATTCTTACTGCTGATACTTTCTGCACCAGGTTGCAAAAAGACTAAAACGACCACAGAACAACTGCCACCGGAAACGCAGGACGGGAAATTTACATTTGGGTGCAAAGTTAATGGAATCATTTTTAAAGCAACAGGAAAAGAAGGTCTTTTCGCAAACCAATTTGTTAGTTATAGCTTTAATTCGAAAGACAGCATTATATATATATCTGCAAGAAATAATAAGTCTGGTTTTAATTTCGACTTGGCAATAAAATACTTAGGTAAGCCTGGAATGTATTTAATGGGAGAATATCCGTATCGTGGGGTTTATGATGACTTTTCAAGTGGCACAAGCATTCCTAGTAATAACAATGAATATACAACGAATGAATACAATAGAGGATTTATAAATGTCAAATTTTTTAATGGAACTTTTAACCCTTATTCAATTGGATCTGTTTTATCCGGCACTTTTAAAATGGATGCTGTAAATGGAGAAGGGAAAGTAATACACATAACAGAAGGCCGATTTGATATTGGACATTAATACTATAAATAATTTGTTATGAAAAGATTTTTACGCAAGCTGATTTTGATTCTGGTATTTAGCATTACCGGCTTCGCTGTACATGCTCAAACTGAAGTAGAAATAGAAGCAAATGGCAGAAGCTATTCGCAAATTTTTGACAGCCTGAGTACCGGTTTAATTCCTTCGCGTATTCCGTACGGTACATTATACGACAGAGTGTTTGGCTGGAGCGGGCTGGATACTTGGATAGATAGCGATACAGTTTCCGTATCCCGAATCTTTCAAAGCTGGTATGATGCTGAGCATAGTGTGGTAAATCTTAGACTTGAATCATGGCTCACGACTATTTGTAACATGATATTCTTGAAAACAATCCAACACTCAAATTAATTTACCTTTGCACGCAAATTTCCTGCTATGCATATCGAACAATTTGAAGATAAACCGTTGGCTCATTATTCCTATGCCATACTCAGCGAAGGTGAAATAGCCTTAATAGATCCGGAAAGGGATCCAAAAAAATATTTTGACTTTGCTGCCCAAAACAATGCAAGGATCGTCGCGGTGATCGAAACGCATCCACATGCTGATTTTATCAGTTCGCATGCAGAGATCAATAGAAAAACGGGTGCAACGATTTTTGTAAGCCAATTATTAAGCGCCGATTATCCGCACAAAACATTCGATGACGGAGATAGCATTTCGATCGGAAAAATAAAATTGCTTTCCATCAATACACCGGGTCATTCGCCTGACAGTATTTGCATCCTGGCAGTTGATGAAAACGGAAAACCGGAGGCTGTTTTTACTGGCGATACGCTTTTTATCGGAGATTGTGGCCGCCCGGATTTGCGTGAAAAGGCAGGCGCGCTCACAGAAAAACGCGAGGAACTTGCAAGGCACATGTATCATTCGCTTCGCGAAAAACTGGCGAAGCTTCCGGATGATGTAAAAGTGTATCCATCGCATGGCGCTGGCAGCTTGTGTGGCAAAGGCTTGAGCTCGCAGAATGTGAGCACCATCGTTACAGAAAAAGCAACCAACTGGTCGTTAAAAGAGATGTCTGAAGATGAATTCGTAAAAGAACTTTTATCCAATCAGCCGTTTGTTCCAAAATATTTTACCAATTCTGTAGCGTTAAATAAACAGGGAGCGCCGGATTTTGAAGAAAGCCTTGAAAGCGTTTCTATAGGCGCATGGCAACCTGCTGCGCGTGATAAGAGTATTGTGATTATCGATACAAGAAATGAATCTGTCTTCAAAAAAGGCTATCGCCCAAACAGCATCAACCTGATGGAAGGCGGTAAATTCGAAACCTGGTTGGGCAGCATTGTTTCGCCCGGCGAAAAATTTTACCTGATTACCGAAAGCGAAGAAAAGGGAAAAGAACTCATTCGGCGCATTGCCAAAATTGGCTATGAATCCCAGGTCTCATCTGTATTCATTGTGTCAGCATTGGATGGCAATAATCTTGATGCCCTTGACCTGGCTAACTTTAAGAAAAATCCTGATTACTTTACGATAGTGGATATCCGCAATCAATCGGAAGTGAATGAAGGAAAAATATTTGAAAATGCGTTGGTAATTCCCCTGCCTGAATTAAGGGAACGCGCCGGTGAAATACCTACCAACAAACCGGTGGTAGTGCATTGCGCAGCAGGTTACAGAAGTGCAGCAGGCGTAAGCATCATCAAGAATGTATTGAACGGATCAACTAAAGTATTTGACCTCGGCGAAGCTGTCAACGATTTTAAAAAATAAAATTCATGTCAACAAAAAAGCCTGTCATCATTGATGTGCGTGATGCGAAAGAATTTGAAAAGGGCCATGCAAAAAACAGCATGAACATTCCGTTACCGGAATTGGAAAATCATCTTGATGAAATCAAAAAGATCAAAGATCCGATTGTGATGGTTTGTGGCGGCGGTACAAGAAATGGAAAAGCGCAAAAATTTTTGGAAGAAAATGGAATTGAAAGTGCTGCGGGAGGAAGCTGGAGGAATTGGTGAGAAATTTCCCGCAGATAATCGCAGATTGAGGACACGCAGATATTCGCAGAAAAACTATTCCCATCAAAATTCATTTAATCCATTTACTTTTCTAAAAATTAATTTAGAAATATCTTCACAATTGAAATTTACGAGTAGCCCTTATTTAAGCCCTGACAATTTCAAATAAGTGCTAACCTGCTTGGGATGCACTTCTAATAGGGTTTCAACTGATTTGATTTCTATGATTACTTTGTTTTCTACTAAAAGATCAAGCCTGTAACCAATATCAAGTTTTAAAGCATCATAAATCATTGGTAATCCAACCTGATCCGTAAAATTGAGCGAGCTTTTATTCAATTCATAAGTAAGCGCTGCCTGGTAAGCAGATTCTAATAAACCAGGACCTAAATTATTAAAGACAGAGAAAATACAACCTCGAATTTTGTATGAAATTTCATTCTCTGTCATGGTTGAAAATTGAGCTATCTAAAATAATAATTAAATCTGGCAGAAATCATTTCCCGCACAGGAACTGCAGATTATCTCAGAATAAAATTAGCGAAACAAATCAGCGCAAATCAGCGGTAGAAATCAGCGTATATCTGCGGGGAAATAAAACTCTTATTTCAACCCTCTCGCCCTCAGCATCGGATCGATCGTTGGATCGCTTCCGCGCCAATCGCGGTACATTTTTTCAAGGTCTTCTGTGTTTCCTTTAGAAAGAATCATATCTCTGAAGCGCTGGCCATTTGCGCGCGACAACCCGCCATGGTCTTCAAACCATTGGAACGCATCATGATCCAGCATTTCTGTCCACAAATAAGAATAATAACCCGCTGCATATCCGCTTCCAAATATGTGAGAAAAGTAAGTGGTGCGGTATCTTGGAGGCACTGCATGCACTACATCAAGTTTTGCTTTGTGCAAGGCATCTTTTTCAAAAGCATCTACATCATCAATTTTTTTATCTGCAGAAATTGTATGCCATTGCATATCAAGACTTGCGGCAGCAAGATTTTCTGTAAGTGCATATCCCTGGTTGAATGTGGATGAATTTTTGATCTTATCTATCAGCGCTTGCGGAATGGGTTCACCGGTTTTATAATTCACCGCATAGTTTTTTAAAATGGCCGGATACAATGCCCAGTTTTCATTGAACTGCGATGGAAACTCAACAAAATCACGCGAAACGGAAGTGCCTGATAAAGATGGATATTGTTGGTTGGCAAAGAATCCGTGCAATGCATGTCCGAATTCATGAAACATCGTTTCCACTTCGTCGTATGTAAGCAATGCCGGCTCGCCTGCTGCCGGTTTTGGAAAATTGCAAACATTATAGATCACAGGTTTTTTATTGTACAATTTTGACTGATCTACGAGATTGCTCATCCACGCTCCTCCGCGTTTGCTGGGCCTTGCATAATAATCACCATAGAATAATCCTAAGGGTGTTCCATTCTCTTCAAATAATTCGTACACCAATACATCCGGATGATAAACCGGAATATCGTGGCGCTCTTTAAAAGTGATGCCATATAATTGATTGGCTGCATAGAACACGCCTTTTTCCAAAACTGTCTTTAATAAAAAATATGGCTTGATCTCGCTTTCGTCAAGATCATATTTTTCTTTGCGTACCATTTCGGCAAAATGATTCCAATCCCAAGGCTCGAGTGTAAAATCAAAACCTTTTTTGTTGATCATTTTTTGAATTTCATCCGATTCGTTTTGTGCTTTTGCAGTGGCGTCGGGAATCAATCCTGCAAACATTTTGAAAACGTTCTCCGGTTTTTTGGCCATCGTTTTTTGCAATCTCCATTCAGCAAAGTCATTAAAGCCAAGCAGCGCAGCCTTTTGCGCTCTTGCCTCCACAATTTGTTTTACAATATCTTTTGTATCATTTTTCGAACCGTCAGCACGAAACCATGCAGCCTTAAATAATTTTTCCCTGCTGTCGCGATTTTCCATATCGGTTAATGATGGTTGCTGTGTGGTATTTTGAAGTGGAATTTTCCAGCCTTCACCGTCTTTTATTTTGCGCGATTGCAAAGTAGCATCCGGCAAGCCGGCCAATGCATTTTTATCTTTAAATATCACTGCTCCTTCATTGTTTGCAGCCAGAAGCGTTTTATTAAATTGTGCGCTGAGCGTTGCCAGTTTTGTATTCAGCTTCTTCAGTTCCTCTTTTTTATCCTGCGGAAGATTGGCCCCGGCAATTTCAAAATCTTCATAATAATTGTCTAACAATTTTGCTGACTCTGCATCAAGGTTTAATTGAGCTTTCTGCTCATGCAATATTTTTATGCGTTGAAACAAAGAATCATTGAGATAAATAAAATCGCGTTTTTCAGCAAGCAAGGGCGCTATTTCTTCCTGCACTTTTTGTAAAGTATCATTTGTGTTGGCACCTGTGAGCGCATTAAATGGAGCCAGTACACGGTCTAATATATGACCGCTTTTTTCAAGCGCAAGAATTGTATTTTCAAATGTAGGAGCTTCAGTATTTGCAATGATCGAACGAACTGCTTCCTTTTGCAAGCGGATACCTTCGAGAATAGCGGGTTTGTAATCTTCGTTCTTAATTTTTGAAAAGTCATACGTTGAATAAGGAAGCGTGCTTTCTTTTAAAAGCGGATTATCCTTTAGGTCGCCGGTGGCAGAAGTAGTTGTTTTTTGGGAGTCATTACATGCTGCAAATGCAAACAGGATCAACAAAGAGAAAGCTGTTCTTTTCATCTTAAAAATTTTGAGTGATATCCGCAATATAGGATTTTACAAAAGATTGAATTTTGAATCCTCTTTCAAAAGCACTTTTTAAAGGAATTTTTAAAAAGGAATTTAAAAAGTAATTCAATTTTTACCGAAGGGTGATAAGGGCAGCCAGCTTTTTCGGCGCTACTGTGTAGTAGGAGGTTTTTGTTATTTCTTCGAAAAACCTTTTGGGGATCAGATGTGCATGAACTATGGTCCACCCTTGTTTGCCCCATTTATTATTTACAGGGTAGATGGCTTCATTATGTGCTTTGCAAAAAGCAAACTGGTCTGATTGAGACAATTTAAAATGCCATTCGTCTTTTGCGGGATCGAAAGTGACAAAAATCTTTTTAGCCACTTTAAAAGCCTGCTTGTTGAAGTGTGGATATTCTGTTACTTCAGGTAGGGAAAGAATAAAATTTTTATGATCCGTTTTTTCCACAGGATAAGTTTTTGCAAATGAGAATTAGGTGAGCGGGATGGCGTTTTTTACGCTGCATTTTAACGGTATCAATGATAAGCATTTTTTCATTTCCGAATGCTTCGCGATCACTTTTTATTTCAACCTGGTTGCTATCAGGATTTAAAAAAGCATTTTCTCTTAAAATATTTTTTTACAAGACTTTACCTTTGCGCCTACAATTTTTTTTCAGGATGCACAGAATGGTTCGCTTTTACCTCGATTCGTACAGGGGCTTGTCTACACCTGTATGGATGTTGGCCATGGTAATCCTGATCAACAGGACAGGCGCCATGGTGCTGCCTTTTCTGGGCATCTATATGACCACTTCGCTGGGGTTTTCTTTAAAGGAAGCGGGATATGTACTTGGATGTTTTGGCATCGGTGCCGTGCTCGGTTCTGTAGGCGGCGGGTGGCTCACCGATAAATTTGGGAGTTTTAAAGTTCAGACTTCAAGTTTGTTTCTTTCAGTACCTGTGTTTATTTTACTTCCCTTTCTTAAATCTTTCGAAACACTTGCGGCAGGAATATTTATTTTAAGTTTTATCACCGAAACATTCCGTCCTGCAAATTCAGTTTCAATATCTCATTATGCTCATCCAAAAAATATAACAAGAGCATTTTCTTTGAACAGGATGGCGCTCAATCTTGGCTTTTCCATCGGTCCGGCTTTAGGTGGTTTTCTTGCTGCTATATCATATCACCTTTTGTTTTATGGCAATGCATTTTCAACTACAGTGGCAGGTATTGTTTTCTATTTTTATTTTCATCAGAAAGAAAAACAATTATCATCAAAACGGAAACTAAAGGAAAGAAAAGGTAATGAAAAGCTGGGTGTATCACCATGGAAAGACACACCGTTCCTGCTTTTCAGCATACTTTGTTGTTTATTCAGTTTGTGCTTTTTTCAATTTCTGAGCACATTGCCACTTTATTATAAAGAAGTTTATCTTTTGGATAATTTTCATATTGGACTTTTGCTGGGTTTTAACGGATTAGTGGTTTTTTCTCTCGAAATGATACTGGTGAGCACCTCTGAAAAGATATTGTCGCCGATGCAACTTGTAATTTTGGGTGTGCTGCTTTGCGGATTTTCTTTTTTAATCCTGATTGCTTACCAAAGTATTTCTATTATTTACCTCTCTATGTTCCTGCTTTCCGTAAGTGAAATTTTAGTAATGCCTTTTATGTCCACTATTGCTATTAACCGTGCCGCAAAAGGAAGAGAAGGTACTTACATGGGTTTAAACTCATTGTCATTTTCGGCTGCACATATTTTTTCTCCTGTAATAGGTACAGCCATTGCAGCGCATTATGATTTTAATACGCTTTGGGTTTGCACGGCCGCTCTTGCAGCATTTGCCTCACTCGGACTTTGGTATATCAAAAAAAGATTTTAAAACATAAAAAAAAGCCACCCATATTTAACGGATGGCTTTGATAATTTTTAAACATATTTAAAGGATCAAACGATCCAGGTAATCGGCAACTTCATTGTTGCCCAGCTTTCTTTGATTATCGGCTAATTGTCCGAATGCTTTTTTAAATCCCGGATCCATATAGGTTCTGTATTCAGAAGGTACTTTATTTAATGCGGCCATTACAGCATCGGCGCCTTTTTTTACATCCTGCGCATTTTTGAGCGTCATCAGGTACTTTGTAAACTTCACTGCAGTCACAATTTTTTGCTGTGAAAAGCTCAGCTTATGAAAAATATTATAGAGTATTTCGAAATCCTCCGCTGTGCCGTTTTTGTATAAGATATCTGACACTACTGTGCCTAATTTACCAAGAGCATCCTCGCTGTATTTTTTTGCAAGTGTATATGCCTGGTCGGGTTTCAGTAAAGAAATGCCTTCAAGCGCTGCACCTGAAACTGAATAGGAAGAATCGTTTATGAACTTCTGAAACAATGGTAAATATTTTTCATTTTTTAACGATGCTAAAAGTTCAATAGCTTTTGCCTGTGTTTTTTTGTTGGGATCCTTTTCAGCTATGGATTCAATGATGGAAATGTTTGAAGGAACATCCAATTGTCCTGCATCTTTTATCAGATCCATCGTCAGCAATCTTAAGCCTGCATATTTATCGCTTAATCCCAATGCGATATTGGCAGATTTGGCAGCAGCAAAATATTCAAGTGCTTCTCTTCTGTCCAGATATTTGGGACCGTACTTATATTGTTGCAAAAATTCATCTGCTGATTTTTTATCAGTTTTAAATGCAAGCAATGATTTTTCGGCATCAAAATTCACCCATGAAGGTTGTTGTGCAGATGGAAAATAAAAAGTGTCTGAGGCATGCTCTACCCACACATTGTAGCGCACTTTTTCATCTTTTTGTTTGTACACATCTATCGCCACAGGAAACTTAAATAAACCTGTATAGGTTTGTTTCTGATTTACGATCACACACTCTTTTCCATTTTCATATTGATAATTTATTTCCAGTTGCGGCTGGCCATTTCCATAATACCATTGATTCCAGAACCAATTCAGGTCTTTGCCGGTTACACTTTCAAAAGCAAGGCGCAATTGTTGTGATTCCGTTGCCTGAAATTTATGATCAGTAAGATATTTATTTAAAGATGCAAAAAATGCATCATCGCCAACAGCAGTTCTGAGCATGTGTAAAATGCGTCCACCTTTATTGTAGCTAACTGCATCAAACATATCTTCTTTATCGCGGTAATAGAATCTGACAAGGTCTTTATTATTGCTGTTGCTCATCAGGTAACCCTGCATTTCCTGGAAAGCCTGGTCATCTGCATAGTCTTTTCCGTGACGGTATTCATCCCACAGATATTCAGAATAATTTGCGAAAGATTCATTTACTGTAAGGTTGCTCCAGCTTTCAGCAGTTACAAGGTCGCCAAACCAATGGTGGAAAAGTTCATGAGCGATGGTGGATTCCCAGCGGTTGCCATCCACTAACTGACGTGCATTTTGATAAGCGCCATCCTGGTGCAGGGTTGCAGTGGTATTTTCCATGGCGCCGCTCACATATTCTCTTCCAACGATCTGGTCATACTTTGGCCATACATAAGGGTAATTCAGGATCTTAGAGAAATAGGCGATCATCGCCGGTGTTTCTCCAAAAATCTTTTTGGCTACCGGTGCATATTCTTTTTCTACATAATAATTTACCGGAAGTTTAGTGTAATGGTCCTTTACAATTACATAATCACCTACACCCATGAAAAACAGGTAAGGCGCGTTTGGCAGATCCATTTTCCAGGTATCTGTGCGGGTGCCATCATTATTTTTCTTTTGTGACACCATAAGCCCATTGCTAAGCGTTACATATTTATCAGGCACTGTCATGCTGATCTCCTGTGTCGTCTTCTGATTGGGTTTGTCTATGGTAGGCATCCATACGCTGTTAGCTTCCGTTTCACCTTGTGTCCATATTTGTGTAGGGCCATCTTCTTTGCCGGTAGGATTAATAAAGTAAAGTCCTTTTGCCTCAGAAATTGCAGCGCTGCCTTCTGTTTTTGCTTCGTTAGGCCTGGATATATAATCTATATAGATTGTGTACAGTTCATCTTTTTTGTAAGTTTTGTCGAGCGTTATGTGTAATTGCAGGCTATCGTACACATATTTTAAAGGAGTTTTTGTTTTACCATTTACCATAGCTACCTCTTTTATATCCATATATTTTGCATCAAGTGTCAATGAATCAGTGGGGTAAAAATGAGGTTTTGCTGTCAGCCATTCTTTTCCAAACATCCATTGTTTGTCATAGTCAAATTTCACCTCAAGTTTTGTATGAACCAGGTCGTTGATTTTTGGATAAGACGCACGGTAAATTTGCTTCCACGATGTGTCTCCCGATTGCTCTGCATCATGCTGCGCGTATGTGCCAAGTGCCATAAAGAGCAGGCAGGCAAACAATAATATTCTTTTCATTCTTTTTTTTCCCAAATTTAGAAGGTTGGTAATATTGACATTATATTATTTTTTGAAAGGTCGATTTTAAGTATATATCAATAGTTTTGTATCATGCTTTTACGTTCAGTTAATAAATTGGTTCTTATTTTTTGTTTGCTGTCGCAATGTGCGATAATACAGGCGCAGGATAAACGTTTCATTTATATTCAAACAGAAAATAACCAACCGTTTTATGTGAGGATCAATGGAAAACTTTACAGTTCTACTGCGTCGGGCTACGTAATCCTTCCCAAATTAGATGCAACAGATTTTCAGTTGAATATCGGGTTTCCTAAAAATGAATTTCCTGAAGAAGCATATCAAATATCTGTAGCAAATCATAATGAAGGATTTCTTTTAAAAAATCTGGGGAACAAATGGTCTTTATTTAATATTGAAACGATGGCTTTGGTTGATGGAGTATCTACCCAACCTGATGTGGAGGTGAAAATTCAAACGGACCCCTTTTCAAGTATGCTTGCCGATGTGGTAAAAGATTCTTCTCTTGTAAAGGAAAGAGTGGTGGTAGAACCCAAAAAAGCGGAAACCTTAAAAACCGATACGGCAAAAGAAATAACTGCAAACACAGTTGAAGAAAAACCTGTGGAAAATATTTCAAATACGGTTGCAGATAGCACCGAAATCCTTTCCGGAATAACCACTACTCATGTGGAAACAGTAAAAGAAAAACCGGCATCAATAAAAAGGATTTTGCTGATGAATGAAGCAAAAGGGTTAGAACTGGTGTACGTAGATATGACAATTGGGGATACGATCAGATTGTTCATGCCTGTATCTGCAAACAATAATACTCCAAAGGAAAGGCCTAAGATCATTTATCAACCCGAACAGAAGGATACATCATCTTACACTATTACACCTACAATTGTAACCGGCCCGGAATATGGTGTAAAGGATTCGAGAAGAATGGAACCGGAGAAAAAACAAGAAATAGCGCCCAAACAAGACAAGATTATTTACAATCCTGAAGATAGCCCAAAATCAAATGAAGATGTAAACCAATTGAAGGAAGAGAGAACTGATACACCGGGGGTGATACAATATTCACATGTAAATTCTGATTGCGTACATTTTGCCACCAACAATGATTTTTTAAAACTCAGAAAAAGAATGGCTGCCGAAACTGATAATGATAAAATGCTGGATGTAGCCAGAAAATATTTTAAGAACAGATGTTTCAGTACAGAGCAGATCAGGAATTTATCTTACTTGTTTTTGGATGACGAAGGGAAATACAGGTTTTTTGATCTTGCTTACGCCTTCACATCCGATTCGGATCAATATTATAAATTGGAAGGCCAGTTGAAAGATGATTATTATATCAACCGGTTTAAAGCCATGATCCAGAAATAATGCCCAGGTATTTTATTGAAGTAGCTTATAAAGGAACAGCTTACTCAGGATTTCAGATCCAACAAAATGCCAA